>Ga0209272_10000271_pt1 | contig 49887 bp, 32 predicted proteins | sample tdDd002_FD_187125 | JGI IMG/M metagenome (GOLD analysis project Ga0209272, IMG submission 187125) | Marine sediment microbial communities from the Atlantic coast under amendment with organic carbon and nitrate - tdDd00.2 (SPAdes)... | ecosystem: Environmental > Aquatic > Marine > Coastal >...
TTTTAACACAAATTTAGTTTAAATAAAAATATTCTTATTAAATTCACCAAAGACGACCGCATAAGCACACAATTTAAAATTACAGATATATGGATTCAAAGTTTTCACCCCGTGTAAAAGATGTCCTATCTTTTAGTAAAGATGAAGCTGAAAGGTTAGGTAACTGTGCAATTGGTACTGAGCATCTATTTTTAGGGATTCTACGTGAAGGTGAAGGTGTTGCTATTAGCATACTTAGCTCTTTAGGAATCAGTCTGCTTGACATCAAACATGATTTAGAGTTTAAGCTCCAGAATACAACACCAGAACATTTAGATCAGGATGATATTCCTTTACAGAAATCAGCCGAACGCACTTTAAAACTTATTTATCTCGAAGCGAAAGCTTTAAAAAATCAAACTATAGATACAAGCCACCTATTATTGGCTATTCTTAAAGATGAAAAATGTTTGGTTACCCGATACTTAGAAGCAAAAAACATAGACTATAACACTGTGAAAAACAATATAAACACATCGTTACCAAAAGCTCAAGCCGATTTTCCTTCTGAAGAAAGAGAAGGTGCTAGCGGAGGCATGCACGGTAACAATCCCAAATCTGGAACAACTGGTAAATCAACCACACCAGTTCTTGATAATTTTGGTGTTGACATCACGCAAGCTGCAGAGGAAGGAACTTTGGATCCAATTGTAGGCCGTGAAACTGAAATTGAGCGTTTAGCTCAAATTCTAAGTCGACGTAAAAAGAACAACCCGATACTTATTGGTGAACCTGGTGTTGGTAAATCTGCTATTGTAGAAGGCTTAGCACTAAGAATTACACAAAGAAAAGTATCAAGAGTTTTATTTGACAAGCGAGTGGTTACACTTGATCTTGCCTCAATTGTGGCAGGAACGAAATATCGGGGTCAATTTGAAGAGCGAATGAAAGCTATTCTTAATGAGCTAGCTAAAACAACTGATATCATTCTTTTTATAGACGAAATCCACACGATTGTTGGTGCCGGTGGTGCAACAGGCTCACTCGATGCCGCTAACATGTTAAAACCTGCCTTAGCACGTGGAGAAATACAATGTATTGGTGCTACGACATTAGATGAATATCGACAAAATATTGAAAAAGATGGTGCTTTAGAAAGACGTTTTCAGAAGATTTTGGTTGAACCAACCTCCATAGATGAAACGGTCTCAATTTTAAATAACATTAAAGAGAAGTACGAAGATCATCACAACGTTTATTACACTCCTGATGCAATAAACGCTTGTGTTAAACTAACAACGCGCTATGTAAGCGACCGACATTTACCGGATAAAGCAATTGATGCTCTGGATGAAGCAGGATCTCGAGTACACATCTCTAATATTCTTGTCCCTAAGATTATAGAAGAGCTTGAGACCAGTATTGAAGAAACACGTCAACAAAAAATCAAATCAGTAAAAGCTCAAAAATTTGAACTTGCTGCTAGTTTCCGCGATAAGGAAAAGCAGCTGATGGACGAACTTGAAAATGAAAAAGACAAGTGGGAAAAGGATTTGAGTATGCAAAAAGAAAAAGTTTCTGAGGAAAATATAGCTGAGGTTGTTGCAATGATGACCGGCGTTCCTGTGAAACGTATTGCTCAAGCTGAAGGTTCTCGCCTACTTCAAATGGATGATGAACTTAAAAATAGGGTTATTGGTCAGGAGGATGCAATTGCCAAAATTGTGAAAGCCATTCAAAGAAATAGAGCAGGCCTAAAAGATCCGAGTAAACCCATTGGCTCATTTATTTTTCTAGGACCTACAGGTGTTGGTAAAACGCAGCTAGCCAAAGTCCTATCGGAATTCCTGTTTGATAGTTCAGAGGCCTTAATCCGTATCGACATGAGTGAATATATGGAGAAGTTCGCTGTTTCACGTTTGGTTGGAGCTCCTCCAGGATATGTTGGTTATGAAGAAGGTGGTCAGTTAACCGAAAAAGTTCGACGTAAACCATATTCTGTTGTTTTGCTTGACGAAATTGAAAAGGCTCATCCTGATGTTTTCAATATTCTATTGCAATTACTTGATGATGGACAACTAACAGACTCCCTTGGACGGAAAGTCGACTTTAAAAACTGCATAGTCATCATGACTTCTAATATAGGGTCTCGTGAACTGAAAGATTTTGGTAAAGGCATTGGATTCCAATCGAAAACAAGTGGAGATAGCGATTATGCAAACAGCATTATTCAGAAAGCTCTTCGCAAAGCTTTTGCTCCGGAATTTATCAATCGTGTCGATGATTTAATCATGTTTAATTCGCTAAGCGAAGAACATATTCATCAAATTATCGATATCGAACTCAAAGGTTTATATAGTCGTATCGAAGACTTAGGTTTTAAAATCAAAATTTCTAGTGCAGCTAAAGACTTCATTGCTCAAAAAGGGTACGACGTGCAATATGGAGCTAGACCTTTAAAAAGAGCCATTCAGAAATACCTCGAAGATGAGATGGCCGAAGTGATTATTCGAGCCTCGCTCACTGAAGGTGACACCATCTCAGTTGGCTTGGATAAGAATAAAGGAAAAGTAGTCACAAAGATTCTGAAGCAGAATAAAGAAGTTGAATAGTATTAAAGTTAATGCCAGCATAAATTGCTGGCATTTTTTCTTCATTTTATTTACCAAAAAGCTTATTCTTATTTAGTTTAAACAGCCATTATTGTTATCTTTGGTACTCAATCAAAGCAATAAGGGATTTTTTCATCCTTATTTCTGATTTAACAAATTGTATAACATTCAAATACGAATCAAAATGAACAAAGACAATACTAAAGTAACCTTTGCAGGTGGTGCAATTACTCTTGTTGGGAACGCAGTAAAAAAAGGTGATAAAGCGGAAAATTTCACAGCCCTAAACCAAGGCTTGGCCCCTGTATCTCTATCGGATTTTGATGGGAAAGTGAAAATTCTTTCTATTTTCCCTTCAGTAGATACTGGTGTTTGTTCTGCACAAGCTCATCGTTTCAACAAAGAAGCTTCTAACTTAGGTGAAAATGTACAAATCATCACTTTATCTAATGACTTACCTTTCGCTTTAGGACGTTTTTGTGGTGCTGAAGGTATTGAGAACCTGGTTACTCTTTCAGATCACAAAGAAATGGATTTTGGATACAAATATGGTTTCGCAATAGAAGAACTCCGTTTACTTACTCGCGGTGTTGTTGTTATTGATAAAGATAACACGATTCAATACGTTGAATACGTTCCAGAAGTAACTGATGCTCCAAACTTCGATGCTGCCATTGAAGTCGCTAAAACTTTAGTTTAAGGCATTATTTTTTATCCCATAGGGTCAACTCTTTGAGTTGGCCTTTTTTTTTACAAAAAAAAAGGCAACTGATCGAGTTTTGCTCTGTCAGTTGCCCCATATAATTTAAATCTCCCTTAAGGAAGTATTCTTTGGTGCTCTATTTTGATGCTACAAGCGCAGCCATTGCAATAGAATACAACTTCGTTTTGACACTATCGCCACGTGAAGAAAGAATAGCTGGCACCTTCGCTCCCATAACCATTGCACCCAATTCAGCTTTTGCTAGTTTAGTATTTACCTTATAGAAAACATTTCCACTTTCAATATTTGGGAATACCATACAGTCTGCATCACCAGCTACCATAGAATCCAATTTCTTAATTTCAGCTGATTCTTTATCAATTGCTACATCGATAGCTAAAGGACCATCAACGTAAGCACCTTTTATCTGTCCACGATCAGCCATTTTAGAAATTATAGCCGCATCAACACAAGCATCCATTTTTGGTAAAACTTGCTCCGAAGCCGCAATCATAGCAACTTTTGGCTTCTCAATACCTAAAGACTGAGCCACTTTAACAACGTAGTTTGTAATGGCAATTTTTTGATTTAAATCTGGCTGAGGAATAACAGCAACATCACTCACTACTAAGAGCTTATGGTAATTAGGATTCTCCATTACTGTAACATGACTCAAAACTGCCTTAGGAGGCATCAAGCCTTTTTCTTTATTAAGAATAGCCTTCATGTACTTATCTGTACTTACAAGCCCCTTCATAATCATATCACCTTCACCATTATTGATCAATTCAACTGCTTTTTGCGCAGCTTTTAATTCATTTGGCTCATGAACAATCGTAAAACGAGACATGTCGAAATTATACTCCTTGCAAGTTTTCTCAATCTCAACTTTATCACCTACTAGTGTTGCATCAACAATACCCAATTCAACAGCATCATTAACTGCTCCGATAGTATGAGAATCGTTTGCGTAAGCAGCTACCAATGTTTTCTTTTCATTGTTCTTAAGAACATCAATGACTTGATCTAAACGTGTAATCATTTTGATATATTTTGGTGTTTGTATTAGTGATTTGCGGACTGCTACAAGTAAACACCTCTAACAGTCTTATCACTATTGTAAGACAAAAATACAAAACATTGCATTATTTGCATTGAATCTTTTAATAAATATTATCATTTATCGCAAATAAGCTGTTTTTTCTTATAATATGTAAGTTACACAACTTTATTAATTCTCTCAATTATACTCCTAGTTGGTTTAAACAAAAAAGCAGCAACCATTACAGGTCACTGCTTTAAAAAAGTATCAGTTTCACTCAACCATATATTATTATCTTCTAAAAAACTTAAAAGCAATAATAAATGCTAGATGGAACTATTTCTTTAGAATAATGACGTTATGCCATATTTCGATTCAAACATACCAACCGCAAGCATGGCAGCCAGACAAACCACAAACACGAGGCCCGGAATCACGATTCTATCAGTAAAGGATAATTTCTTTGGACGCTCTTTATTACCGATCAAACCATTGTTATCTAACAACATGGTCACAGCCCAAGCTAATACAGGGTTTGTTACGGCAGCAGCGAAAATACAAATTCCTGCAGATTGCGCATCATTAGATGATTTAATCATCTGCATACCTGCTTCCAATAGAGGAAGAAATACACCTACCAATAACGCAATCTTCATAACAGGAGGCCAAATGGCAACATCCATTGGAAAACCTAGAATTGCAATCAACATAACCAATAAACCTAAAATGATAGATCCACCTGGAATTGGACGTTTAGCGATGGCAGCTGGAATCATGTAGGTTCCCCAAGATGAAGTGATATTACCACCCCCTACGGCTGTTCCTACAATCTGACGAACAGAACAGGTTGTCATAGTGTCATCAACATCCATCAGAACTTTCTCACTCCCTTTAGGGTAGTTTAGTTCCTGGAAGATACGATGCCCTAAGAAATCTGGTGACCACATCGCTACAGCTAGCAAAGCAAAAGGTAATGAAGCTATAAAATGCTCTAAATTAGGAAGACCTAGCATCCACCCTTCTTCAGTAGAATTCCACCAATAAATTGGATTCAAATTTGGTATACCCATTTCTGTTTTGAAGGTTAAATCAAAGCCTGCTCCCAACGCCAAAGCAACGATCAATCCTGTAATAGCACACAATGGAATCGCCAACCAGCGCTTATTAATACGAGCTAGATATGCGTAAAGAATCACTGTTATACCAATGATTATTAAACCTATATAACCCAGCTCACCAGCAGCAATACCAGCGGTCGAATTTTCCAATCCTTTCGCCCAGCCTTGCATATCGCCAATCATACTCATGGTGCCTCCAAAACCAAGGAAAACCAGCAGGCCTCCTGCAACGCCCTCACTTGTTAAATTCACGAGTTTAGAGCCACCTTTAAAATAACTAAGTAATAAACCGAATACGCCTAGCAGTATAGCTAATGCTAAAGGGTGTGCACCGGCAGCTGCAATAACGGCAATCAATGGAATCATTGGTCCATGATTCCCCGCAAGATTGGCTCTTGGATTAATAAATCCTGAGGCTAAAACACAAAATAGAAACGCAGGAATTAACATTTCTACACGTGCTACCTCAATGGCAAATTCGGAACCCAATTGTATATGTTCCCATTTTTCAGTTAGTCCCTTAGCCCAAGAAGACATAACTGCAGAATACATAGCGATAATCCCTATGGTTCCGGCTATGGCAGGAATTAAGTCTTCCCACTCAAATCTAAAATCACGAAATGGCAAATTAAGCTTCCAACGCTTTGGATTCATAATCTTAAGTTCATGATTCAAATATTCATCACGGTTTTCAAATTCAGATGCCGATCGATATGCTTTTTGATAATCGCTTTGTTGTTTACTCATTGGTTTTATTTCTTTTCTTAAAATTTCGATTAATCTATTCTGTTTGATCATCCTTAGTTTTCTGCGTAAAAATATAGTGAGTTGTTTTACTATACTACAGTTGCAGAAAACTAGATGCTAAACTAGAATCCCTCTTAAATAAAGAGTTATTTTAAGATTTATTTATCGAAGTTTAATTAATAATTTCTTGAAGTGTCAAATTGTTCTGGGGTGTTTTCAGGAACACCATCTAGCTTGCACTCCTAGTTTATAATAAGATTGATTTTCTAATTTCTGGATAGTAGTTTAATCCTTAAAGTATTTTCCCCTCTCATGAATATATTCCTCTTGATCAAAATCTCTTGGCACTAATACTTATCAAAGCCAAGTTGGCATGTCTGCTTCTTTAAGCTTGTTCCAGTATTGGTTTTATGCCAATTTGCATTAATGTGATTAGTATCTAAAAGAACCCAATCTGTATTCTTAATTAGGTTTTTGACAACATAATCGAACTAATTTATATTAGCCCATTGAATAAGTACTCATTTCGCTTAAAAAAATGGAACTAATGTGTTTACTGAACCCCTTGTAAGATACAAACAAGAAGTCCTAAATAAATTGAAAGGTTTATTTAGGACTCCATTATTTTATGTGGCGTTATTAAGCTGCCATCTTCAATTCCGCATCTACTATTTGTTGCTTGCGCATCTTTTTCATATTGAGAATTAACAATACGGAAGACAATAAACCAACAAATAAAAACCCGATAAGGTAATATAAAGCTATTTGATACGATCCTGTTGTATCTTTAAGGTAAGAGATAATTTGAGGACCTATAACACCAGCTAATGCCCATGCAGTAAGAATATATCCATGTATCGCACCCAGTTCTTTTGTTCCGAATAAATCACCAATAAAGGCAGGAACAGTAGCAAATCCCCCACCATAGCAAGTTAAGATGATTAGGAAAGCAACCTGAAAAGCAATTTTACCTGCTCCTGATATATCACCACCAAAGAAAGTTGTTAGGTAGTAAAAGGCTGCAATCTGAATCACAAAAAATGCAATGTAAGTTGCTGGACGACCTATGTAATCTGATAGTGTTGACCAACCTAAACGACCAAAGGCATTAAACATACTCATTAACATTACCAACACAGCAGCTGCTTCAACAGACAACATTACAATTTCACGTCCCATCGAATTGGCTACCGAAATTAAGGCAATACCACTTGTAACGTTAATAAATAGAATCGCCCATAAGAAATAGAATCGTGCTGTTTTTAATGATTCATTGGCAGTTATATTTGACAAGTCTTTTTTCACAACTTTACCCGACTTCTCCAATTCATCAGGATTATATCCTTCAGGCAACCAGTCAACTGGGGGTTTCTCAAGATATTGTGAAGCCACCAACATAATTACACCATAAACTGGACCTAAAATCATCAATATAGTAGAGATTGATGTAATACCGAATGCAGGGAAGATGTTTTTAATTAGATAAATTTCAAGTGCAGCACCAAGACCAAAGCCCATAATAGCTAATCCGGTTGCTAATCCACGACGATCAGGGAACCATTTTACCATTGTAGAAACTGGCGTTACATATCCCATACCTAAACCTATACCACCAATCATACCATAAGTAGCAAACAATAGATAAAGATTCTCCATATTAAGTGCTAAACCACCAAGGAAAACACCTGATCCAAAAAAGATAGCCGCTATAGTTCCTGTAAAACGAGGACCTTTCTTTTCAACAACTTTACCCATAAATGCTGCTGATACTCCCAAAAAGAAAATAGCAATACTAAATACAGTAGTAATTTGCTGTAAAGACCAGTCAGCAACAACTTGCTTTTCAACCATCGAACCCAACTTACTCCATGCATAAATCGAACCGATAGACAAGTGTACACACACACCTGAGACTGCTATCAGCCAACGATTTTTAATTTTCTCCATTGTGATAATATTTGTTATTATTTTTTTAAACGGGGCAAATTTAAGGATTATTATCATCCTAGAACATGAGTTTAATCAATTATTGCCGCAGAATCTAAATTTCACGCCTTAAGATATTGACTAGTTAATAATCACCTCTTTAAAGTATTGGCTAAATATTTCTTTCGCAACGTCAAGTTGTTCTAAAGTATTTTCAGGAACACCATCTAACTTGTACTCCATTTTTAAGTGTTCGTACTTATGAACTCCTAGCTTATGGTAAGGTTGAATCTCAAGCTTCTCGATATTGCCATACTCTTGAAAATACTTTCCCATTTTATGCAAGTATTCAGGCTGATCAGAATATCCTGGGACCAAGACGTAACGCATCCAAACTTTAACATTCTCATCACGAAGATGTTTTGCAAATTTCAAAGTCGTTTCATTATTTTTACCCGTGATTTTTTGATGCCATTCCGAATCGATATGTTTGATATCTAATAATACCAAATCTGTATATTGAATTAATTCCTTTACATCATCTGAAAGAACATTACCGTTGCTATCAATACACGTATTAAAACCTTCTTCTTTCAATTGCTTGAATAACACTTTTAATTCTGAAGCTTGCCATAAAGGTTCTCCTCCTGATATGGTTACACCACCTTGTTTTCCAAAGAAAGGGCGTTGATTACGAGCTTTCTTCATAATCTCCTCTATAGAAGTTGGGGTACCACCTTTAAAGCTGATCGTATCAGGGTTTGCACAATACAAACACTTAAAAGCACATCCTTGTAAAAAAATGACTAAGCGAATACCTGGTCCATCATATGTTCCTAATGATTCGAATGAATGAACATTTAACATGTTTTACGTTTTAAGTTATAGTTCTAATGCAAAACTTAACATTAGCCATAAAAAAAAGAGGCCGGAGACTCTCAATGAAAGCTCCGGTTCTCTTTATATATAATTGTTATGCAATATTACATTTTCTCGAAGAAGCTACGAGAGATAACCTCAAGTTGCTGCTCGCGAGTTAAACGAACAAAGTTTACTGCATATCCTGATACACGAATTGTTAACTGTGGGTATTCTTCAGGGCGCTCCATTGCATCCATCAATAACTCACGGTTCAATACGTTTACATTTAAGTGATGAGCACCTTGCAAGAAGTAAGCATCCATCATAGTAACTAAGTTGTCCTGACGAATTTCTTCTGTAGCACCTAATGATTTAGGAACAATAGAGAACGTGTTAGAGATACCATCTAATGAATCTTCATAGTTAATTTTAGCTACAGAGTTCAATGAAGCAATTGCACCATTCTTATCACGTCCGTGCATTGGGTTTGCACCAGGAGCGAAAGGTACACCTGCAGCTCTACCATCAGGAGTCGCACCAGTTTTCAAACCATAAACTACGTTAGACGTAATTGTAAGGATTGACATAGTTGATTCTGCATTCTTATAAGTTGGTAGGTCTTTCAACATACCATTGAAGATATTTGGAATTTCAACAGCGAAACAGTCTACTGCATCATCATCATTACCATAGAATGGGAAATCACCTTCAATTTTGAAATCGTTAGTTAAACCCTCTTCGTTACGAACAGCAGTTACTTTAGCATTCTTAATTGCAGACATTGAATCGGCAACAATAGAAAGACCAGCAATACCGTAAGCAAGGTTAATAGCAGGATTTGTATCAACTAGAGACATTTGAGCTTTCTCATAGTAATACTTATCGTGCATGTAGTGGATGATGTTCATTGAATCGCTATAAACACGAGCCATTTCTTTCATCGCAATCATATAGTTGCTCATTACTTCGTCGTAGTTCAATACGTCGCTAGACATTGCTGGAATACCTTCGATAAGTAATGTACCTGTTTTCTCACAACGTCCGCCGTTAAGAGCCAAAAGAAGTGTTTTAGCCAAGTTACAACGAGCACCGAAGAATTGAATTTGCTTTCCAATTTCTTGGTAAGAAACACAACAAGCAATACCGTAATCATCAGATTTACGAGTATCACGCATCAATTGGTCATTCTCGTACTGAATTGAAGATGTATCGATAGAAACCTGAGCACAGAATTTCTTGAATCCTTCTGGTAATTCATCTGACCAAAGAACAGTCATGTTTGGCTCTGGAGAAGCACCTAAAGTGTAAAGAGTGTTAAGGAAACGGAATGAAGATTTAGTAACCTTAGTTCTTCCGTCCATAGTCTTACCACCTATTGACTCAGTTACCCAAGTTGGGTCACCAGCGAAAATCTCATCGTAAGCGTTCATACGAAGGTGACGAACCATACGTAATTTCATTACGAATTGGTCAATCATTTCCTGAGCAAACTCCTCAGTAATTGCACCAGATTTAATATCTTGGTCAATGTAAATATCAAGGAAAGTTGAAACATTACCCAATGACATTGCAGCACCATCTTGCTCCTTAACAGCAGCTAAGTACCCCATATATACCCACTGAATAGCTTCTTGAGCATTTTCAGCTGGACGATGTAGTTCTAATCCGTATTTATTACCAAGCTCTTTAATTTGACCCAAAGCTTTAATTTGCTCTGAAACCTCTTCACGAAGACGGATTAACTCATCAGTCATAGACCCTGTTAAACCTGCTAAATCAGCTTTTTTTACTTCGATCAAACGATCGATACCGTAAAGTGCTACACGACGGTAGTCACCAATGATACGACCACGAGCGTAATTATCAGGAAGACCTGTAAGGAAACCTAATGAACGGAATTTACGAATTTCTTCTGTATAAGCATCGAAAACACCATCATTGTGAGTTTTTGCGAAGTTACGGAAGATATCTTTAACACGATCTGAAACTTCAAGACCTTGCTCAGTACATGCTTTCTCAACAACTGCAATACCACCATAAGGCTTCATTGCTCTACGAAGTAATTCGTCAGCCTGAAGACCTACGATTAGCTCCAATGATTTGTCGATATATCCAGCTCCGTGAGAAGCAATTGTTGATACAGTTTCTGTATCTATAGAACGAACACCATTGTTTGCGCGCTCTTCTTTAACTGCATCTTTACAGATGTCCCATAATTTCTTTGTACGTTCTGTTGCTTCTGTTAAGAAAGAAGCATCTCCTTCATAAGAAGTTAAATTGTTACTAACGAAATCTCTAACGTTAATTGTTTTTTGCCATTCACCGGCTTTGAATTGCATTTTAGCCATGCTAACTAGTTTTAATTCTTTTGGTTGTATAGATCAGATTTCTATTTTCTAAAGATATCTGGTAAAACACTTGGAAACATGAGTGTTTCCTCTGTTTTACGTCGGCAAAGAAAAGCTTTTAATTATTGCTATGCAAGCATTATTAAATAATTTTGCAATCTCTAGATTACAAAATATACAAGACTCAATCTAACAATACGTTACGAGGAATAATATTAGTTTACAATGACATTTATTCTCCTAAACACCCTAATTATAGCCTATTAGGAAGATAAAAAAATGTCTATTGTTTTAGATAAAACGCACAAAAAGATCTTTTAATGCGCTAGTGCTTATTCTTATTTAGAATACTTAAGAATATGGTCAAGGATTAAGACAATAGTTAATGTAAACAGAACAAGCTTGTTGATTATTTACAGAGAGGAAGATGCACCGAAAAAACCGTACCCTTATCTATTTCACTGCTAACCTCAATCTTTCCATTATTCAATTCTACGAATTCCTTAGCTAACATTAAGCCAAAACCAGATCCGGTTTCTTCTGACGTGCCAGTTGTAGAACTAATGGCATCAATACGAAAAAGCTGGCTTAATCTTTCAGAACTCATTCCCACGCCATGATCCTTTATTTTTATCACCGCCCAACGACCAATTTCTTCTATTTCTAGAATTATAGAATTCTCCGGATAGGAAAACTTGATAGCATTTGAAATTAAGTTTCTAACAACCGTTTCAACCATTCGTTTATCAGCATCAATAAATAAGTCGTGAAACTCTCCCTTAATTTTAATTTTTTTAACCGCTGCAAGTTTCTGATGAATCTCCTGATTTTCTTGCATCAAATCTCTCAAATTAAAAGATTCTGCTTTAACTTTTAAGTTCCCTTTCTGAACATTAGCCCATTCGAGCAAGTTCTCTAATAATTGATACGTATCGTCGGAACTTTTATATATCATTTCAATTAATTCGGTTTTTTCCTCTTGACTAAACTCGTTAGCATGATCAACCAACATTTGAGAGAAACTACGAATTGCGTTAAACGGATTTCGTAAATCATGAGCTAAAATTGATATAAACTTATCTTTTGATTTATTAGCCATTTCAAGTTCTTGATTAAGCTCTTTTAAATCCTTCGTTTTCTCATTAATCATGCGCCTCAAGTTCAACATTCTTGTGCGAGCTCTATTTTTACTGGTCACATAAGTTAAATACATTAATGCCAGAAAGAATAAGACATAAAAAACAAGGCTAAACCACCTTAAATACCAAACTTCGTTAACGCCTATAGATAAAAAGGTTTCCTCACTCCAGTAATAATTACCTCCATGTTTGGTTCGAAGCTTAAGCTGATAATCTCCTACTTTTAAGCCTGTAATTAAAATTTGATTTTTTGAGGTCAAAGGCAACCAAACATCTTCGTCAGTTAAACGATTCTTAATGGAATATTCAAATTTGTTTTTTGATTGAGGATAAAATAAGCTCCCAACATCGAATAGAATCGTAGTGTTTTTGTTTACTTCATATTTTTTACCTGAAAGTAGCACACGATCCTCTTTTAGAACACCATATATTAATGGCTTGGGGCTTTTTTTAGGTTTTCGTTTAACGTCTGCATAACTTAAACTATTACTTGACCTAACCCACATAACACCTCTATTATCAACTAACAAATCACCAGCATAAGAAGTCTTAGTAGGTAAACCCTCTTCTTCAGTGAATAAGCTAAAATCAGACCCTGATTTTCGATAAATGCCTTTACTCCCATTTACCCAAAGATTATCTTTTTTGTCTTTGATTACTGCGACAACTTCATTTTCAGTAAACTCATTCAAATCAATGCGTTCCACGTTCCCGTCGCAATATTTAATTAAACCTATTGAGCTAGCTATAAACAGACTATCTCCATCTACTTCAATATCTCTTGTCCAAAAATCATTCCCATTCATGAAATCAGCTTCAACACTAATATTTCTAATACGATCAGATTCTCGATTATAGAAATATAAATAGTTTGATGAATTAATTCCACTAATTACTAGATCCGTATTATTAATATATTCGACATCTTTTGCGACTCTTAAATTATCAAACCGCCCTAAATAGGAGGATTGTTCATATTGTATTAAATCAAGCTTAAACAACTCAGAATCCGTAATAATCCATGCTTCATGACGCGAATTCATTGCAATATCCATCACTTCTGAATCAGACAATTTAAATTGATATAATAATTTATTGCCTTTATAATAATTAACCTCTCCTTTTGCATTCCCTACCAAAGTCAAATTATCCCACATGGCTAACTTGGTCGTATTATTTGTTTCAAGTTTTAAATAAGGCTCAACGCTATAATCCTCATTAATTTTATTGACGTTTTTACCATTCAAAAAATAGATGCTAGATCCGTTTTCAACCATATCTTTTACATAGTCGGAAGTCATATTCTGCAATTGACTTGAAAAGAATTCTTCCTCGAGATGAACAACACCAGAATTAGTAGCTGCCCACACACAGCCGAAACGATCTCTGTGCATATTATTCACGGTAAAAGAAGGGAATCCTCCAACAGGATAAGTCTTAAAATGTGAATTTAAATTAATTTCAACTAGCCCTTGAAACCAGGTTCCAATAAGAAAATGATTCCTGCCCATAGGAATAATACTAGAAGCAATAATAAAAGGATTGAGAATCGTTTTCTTCACAATATTACCTTCAGACGAAAACTTAAAATTCATGAGTCCTTTCGATGTTCCCAAAAGAATTTCATTACTCTTGTATAAGAAGGATGAATGAACAACGAATTCAGGATTATCATTCATTTCTTCAAAATAACCCATGCCTTCGTTAAACTTATAAAACCACCCTTTTTGTGATATTGCTATTACCTGACCATGATCTAGCTCTATAAACTGATAAGATCTCAAATAAGATTGCGATTTATTTTTCTCTTCCATCGCATATTTAATCAACTCACCATCTTCATAACAGAAAATATTGGTATGATCAGCTATCCAAATACGATTCTTACTATCTTCATAGATATTCATTGCATATTGGGGAGAATCAATCCCATTACTGCAATCAACAAAAAGTTCCAAGGAATTATACTCTACACCCTCTACAAATTTGTAAATAGCATCATCAGACAAGACCAAAATTGAATTATCTTTTAATACAGAAAAAGATTTGATAAAAGATGATTTTCCTTCGGGAACTGGAACAAGATGGAATTCATTATGAATCAGAGCAAACAAACCATTATCAGTCGCAAAATAGGGTATTCCGTTTTGATCAGTAACAATATCTTTAACCAACTCTTCAGGTAAGGAATTTTCTTTATTATATTCACTGATACTAAAAACAGTACGTTGCGCATTTAAAGAAGCCACGGACAGTAAAAACATCAATACATATACTGCTGATATTCTAATAATTATAGGATTAACCCAAGCCATACATTAATTTTGATTATAGCTAAAATAAGTATAAAACTTTCTATAAAAAAATATTTCAGTTAAATACAAAACTTAAAATTTCTTAATAAAATTGATTCCTTTATTCATCATATCAGTATCAATTCGTTAAGCCTTTGCAAAAACAAAACTATCTCTTCTTTGATTTATGTTTTTTTTACTTAACAGACATTTCCCACTTTTAGTATAATCTTCCGACCTTTTTTCTAAATATGCTTCACTGAAGATCGCCATATCATTAATTAAAATACCACCTAAGCCAATAACAAAAAAAAGCTTAGGTGGCAAATTACCTTGGAAATGTGTGTATAGAAAATACTGACGAATATGTAAAATATGATTAAACACCTATGTAATCGCACCCTTATCAAACGGATAATTAACCACCCAGAGAAGCTTGTATGACATTACAATAAAGCCAAGTGCGCCCTCAACTCACTTGCTCTTCAAATAGGTCCTCTTCTACACTTAGTATTTCATGCCCTTTATTTATATGCAGTTCACCACTTGAATGATGTCCAGTCTGGCTTTCTTCTTCACTATAAATCAACTCAACCCTTGGCTTAGCCAAACGTCTTAATTTATGGGCCAAGACATAAAACATTTTTGTAATTAGCGCCGCAATTAATCCCAAACTATTCAACAACAAGAGTTTTAGTAAACTCCCGAGCGACTGATTCTGTAAACTCAGCTCCTCTTGCCTATGGTTTATACTGCTTATTTCTAATTTCTCTCCCTGCTTGATATAAGTAAGAAATTCTTCATAATTGGCCTCCTGCATAGCATCTATATTTAGTTTGGAATTTTTCAGTTTACGTAAATCTTTATAGTCTGTATCGTCACACATGCATACTTCATCTTTCACCTTAAATAGAAGACTCATTCTATCTACTAGACAATGCCTTATGTTGTCATCAGACCTACGAAACTCACTCAAAAACCGATCTCCTTCGGGTGTATCAGCTTGAGTTAGAAAACGAAAGCTTCTTATCACAAGTTTGTCTTCTATTATATCACATACAAAATATCCGACTCTTACCTTATAAACCTGAATAGGTATTAAAAGAATTCGATTGTATATTTCAAAAGTTTCAAGCTTCCTGAAGTTCGAATTTAGGATGTAATTCAATGCCGATGAATCGAAAACATCCAGTTTATCACTCAATTGGGATAAAGCATCGGTCTGGATATACACGTTTAGTTCTTTTTGTTTTCCTTTATAAAAATCACCAAATTTCCTACTTGATACTTTTAAGTCATGAAATCCGGCGAAACACTTTGAAATCGACAATTTGCATACAGATCTCAAAGATCGTTGTATCATCATAGACTCCTGTCTAACCCTGTAAACTGAAACATTAGGAGTTAAAGTCATATTCAGATGATACTGATCATCAGCTCGCTTCATTTCAAAGGCATAATGCTTCTTTCTAACATCATTTAAACGTGAAAGCAGCATAGCGAAACAAGCTTCGTATAAAGCAGGTACGTTTTTTAATAAGGGCACGCTCTCAGAATCTGTTACTGCAAAAGTTTGTTTTAGCATTCCTAAACGCTTCTTATTTTTTATTCCATGAGAAAGTACATCATAAAAAGCAGCCAATATGTTATAATCAAGTAAACCAATGGGTTTGCCTTTATGAGATAATCTAAACGTCTTTAGGATTTGCTGATACTTTTCTCCTAACTCCTTCAATTCCTTCCTGCTAATACCTTTCCCTAGCATTCTCTGAGGGGAATTAATATACCAAAGCAAACTAAAAATCATTTGCTTTTCATCGGTCCTTAATAAATGTGTGGGAGTAGAAATATTTAGATGTGCTTTGAGCACTTGATGAAGTCGCTTCTCAAAATACAGGAAGCTATCAAAAGACTCACTTTGCTGAGCCTCTACAACCTCTTTATGGAGCTTTTGATTATCTACCATTCTGTTCTGAGTTAGAAATTCCTGTCTTCTTTATATCATAGATTAACACGAAACACTTACAACTAAACAACTTGTAAATTATAATATAAAATGATGATTGTCAAGTTTTTGAGCATTTATTATTCAAAACCCAATGTTTCATCGTAATATTTAGAGCATTTAAATAATAAAATTGCGAATTAGTCACTAAATATCTATTTGATAAAATAACAGCCCACAAGAATTGATTTGAAATAATAAAAATTAATCCATCCTACAATTTTAAATACGTTTGGCAATTTCCTGCTATTAAAAGTTAACGAACTTGTAAATAAACCAGATAAAAGCTTATTTTTGAGTACAATAATGTTTTAAACTAGATCTAACCCAATCCCCAATGATGAAATTAAAATTACTTTTCCTTCTGCTTTTACCTGTAACCTTAATACAGGCACAACTTCTAAAGCCAATACCAGATCACCTTGATAAACGGATTCTAATTTCCCATCCTACAGCGACCAATATCAATATATTATCAACTTTAGCTACAAAAGGCCTGCTCGATTTAAATTCCGTTCAATTGATTGGTCTGTACCATAGCAACGAAAAGTATGATTATACCGAATCTCAAGCTGTACTGGACACCATTAATTCTTTAAATATGTATCTGGTTGAACTAAAAGATGAATTAAAAGTCGATAAACTATATCAGAACAATGAGTTGAGTGATGAATTTAACGAATTATTCGCAAAAAGTTCTGCCATTTTTTTCTTTGGAGGTCCCGATATTCCAGCAGAACTATACGGTAAAAAACAGAACCCGCTAACCAAGGTTTACGATCCTTATCGCCATTATTTCGAGGCATCCTTTATTTTCCATTTGCTGGGAGGCTATCAGAATAAAAGCCATAAGGCTTTATTGAATGAAAGCCCAAACTACCTGGTGCATGGCATCTGTTTAGGTATGCAAAGTATGAATATTGCCACTGGCGGTACTCTTATTCAAGATATTCCATCTGAAATTTATAAAAGCTCTGAAGCCAAAGGTTTATCCCAGCTTGGAAGGAATGAAATTCACAGAAATTATTACAAACAGATGCCCGAGTATGATAAATCGGAACTGAGTGGTTTTCATTTCCATAACATTACTTTTAAAGGGGACTTTTTTAGTAAGTTAACGAAGATTAATAAAGAGGCTAAACCTCTTGTTAATTCATACCACCACCAGGCCATAAAGAAACTCGGAAAGGGCTTTAAGGTATCAGCTCTATCCACTGACAATAAAATCATTGAAGCCATTTACCACAAGCAATACTCCAATGTTTTTGGCATACAGTTTCACCCTGAGCGAAGTGGTTTTTACAATCCAAAAAATAAGGTTCAATTTAAACCTGATGGTGAAGCCAAAACATTTCCTGAATGGATAGACAAAGAAAGTATGGATTTCCATAAAGCCTACTGGAAAGCAATTAATGAGATATTACAGAAACTCTAAGTAAGCCTATATAACACAAGCAGCCCCGATAGATTGATTAGATCTGTCGGGGCTGTTTGTGTATACTATGATCGTGATAATTTGCAGATCATATCACCTATACACTTTATAAATACGCATGACAATGCGTCTCTGCCAATATGCCAATAACATTTGAACGGCATTAAAACAATTACTTACAAGGTGATGTGCTTTCACTACCCAAAATAGAATGATATACCGTACAGACGCACAATTGTGCGTCTCTGCCAATATGCAAATAATATTATAAACGGCATCAAAACAATAATTTACTAAGCAATATGCTTTTGCTGCTCTGAATTGAATGATATACCTTAAAGACGCATGGCAATGCGTCTCTACCAATATCCAAATAATATTTAAACGGCATCAAAACAATAATTTACAAGGCGATGTGCTTTCGCTACTCAAAATGGAATGATATACCGTACAGACGCATGGCAATGCATCAATATCCAAATAACATTTAAACGGCACAAAACAATAATTTACAAGGCGATTTGCTTTTGCTGCTCAAAATGGAATGATATACCGTAAAGACGCATGGCAATGCGTCTCTACCAATATCCAAATAACATTTAAACGGCATCAAAACAATAATTTACTAAGCAATATGCTTTTGCTGCTCTGAATTGAATGATATACCGTACAGACGCATGGCAATGCGTCTCTACCAATATCCAAATAATATTTAAACGGCATCAAAACAATAATTTACAAGGCGATGTGCTTTCGCTACTCAAAATGGAATGATATACCGTACAGACGCATGGCAATGCATCAATATCCAAATAACATTTAAACGGCACAAAACAATAATTTACAAGGCGATTTGCTTTTGCTGCTCAAAATGGAATGATATACCGTAAAGACGCATGGCAATGCGTCTCTACCAATATCCAAATAACATTTAAACGGCATCAAAACAATAATTTACTAAGCAATATGCTTTTGCTGCTCTGAATTGAATGATATACCGTACAGACGCATGGCAATGCATCTCTACCAATATGCAAATAATATTTGCACTCCATCAAAACAATAATTACTATCTGACATGCTTTTTCATATCTCTTAGCTTATTGTGTGTCTGTATTCATCTAAGAGCTTTTCCCCTTCTGTAAAATGTGTGTCCAAAAGAGAATATAAATTGGACATATGATTGTTTCTACGACGAACCAACTTAATTAGCCACAAACTGAATAGCGACACAACCAAGAGTATGCCCAAGGTAATGCTTAGAAAACTCAGCTTACCTTCTTCGTATAGTGGCACATCAGTCAGATTAAAAACATTGGCGGTTGTGATTTGCTTACAAAATGTATCTTTGATGTGTGGAATCACAAGCACCTGCCAAACTCGACAAGCTTTTGTTTAGTTGTGATTTGCTTACAAAATGTATCTTTGATGTGTGGAATCACAAGGAAGTTACCGAAGACGACATAAAGGAGCTCGTTGTGATTTGCTTACAAAATGTATCTTTGATGTGTGGAATCACAAGCAAGCCCTTTGCAGTAGTAGTCATTTCTCAGTTGTGATTTGCTTACAAAATGTATCTTTGATGTGTGGAATCACAAGCACAGTGGTATCATCGGGTGAGATGTTTGCGTTGTGATTTGCTTACAAAATGTATCTTTGATGTGTGGAATCACAAGTGTGGAGATTGTGATCATTTAAAAGAAGGGGTTGTGATTTGCTTACAAAATGTATCTTTGATGTGTGGAATCACAAGTAAGGCTTTCATGTCTTTTACAACCTCTTCGTTGTGATTTGCTTACAAAATGTATCTTTGATGTGTGGAATCACAAGTATAAGCCACAATCTCATTTTGTTGATCTGGTTGTGATTTGCTTACAAAATGTATCTTTGATGTGTGGAATCACAAGATCATCTCTTACCTCTTGGTGTGTCATTGCGTTGTGATTTGCTTACAAAATGTATCTTTGATGTGTGGAATCACAAGAAGGCCATTCACATTACCTGGAAGAAAAGAGTTGTGATTTGCTTACAAAATGTATCTTTGATGTGTGGAATCACAAGACTCTAAAGGTTATCAATTGATCGTTGAGGGTTGTGATTTGCTTACAAAATGTATCTTTGATGTGTGGAATCACAAGACAATAAGACACAAGCACAACTCCAAACAAGTTGTGATTTGCTTACAAAATGTATCTTTGATGTGTGGAATCACAAGTGTGTGTTCATCTTTTACGTGTTTGTCTAAGTTGTGATTTGCTTACAAAATGTATCTTTGATGTGTGGAATCACAAGGAAGGAATTGAATATTGATTCGATTCATATGTTGTGATTTGCTTACAAAATGTATCTTTGATGTGTGGAATCACAAGATATTTAAGCACGTCAATCATTCATTACCCGTTGTGATTTGCTTACAAAATGTATCTTTGATGTGTGGAATCACAAGTTGTGCGCTCTTGATCTATGTCGTCAATCTGTTGTGATTTGCTTACAAAATGTATCTTTGATGTGTGGAATCACAAGAAGCCTTGTTATTTCATTTTTAATTGGTTTGTTGTGATTTGCTTACAAAATGTATCTTTGATGTGTGGAATCACAAGAAACATTAATAATACTATTAACACTAATATGTTGTGATTTGCTTACAAAATGTATCTTTGATGTGTGGAATCACAAGTTATTCGGTTGAGATCTATATGGGTTATGGGTTGTGATTTGCTTACAAAATGTATCTTTGATGTGTGGAATCACAAGATTATTTGTTTTTATATTACTTAGAATTGGGTTGTGATTTGCTTACAAAATGTATCTTTGATGTGTGGAATCACAAGCATGCTAAGGTTTAGGAATTATACAGATGGGTTGTGATTTGCTTACAAAATGTATCTTTGATGTGTGGAATCACAAGGAATTACACAGGTGGCAATACTCTTTCGTTGTTGTGATTTGCTTACAAAATGTATCTTTGATGTGTGGAATCACAAGGTTCGTTTGTATCATCAAAATCACCATCATGTTGTGATTTGCTTACAAAATGTATCTTTGATGTGTGGAATCACAAGTTTAATTGCTCGCAAAAATTCAATAATAAGGTTGTGATTTGCTTACAAAATGTATCTTTGATGTGTGGAATCACAAGGTGTCGGCTATTACGTTCTAATATCCAACAACTTGCACCAAACAACAGAAATGAAAAAACCGAGGTCAAAAGACTTCGGTTTTTCTTTTTGCATTCGTTTTTGAGATTCTAATCTGACAGATAGCCGTGTCATACCTCCTCGCTATGACAGTATTAAAAGAGTTGCAATTGCTGAACCACATCGGGCTTATCGGCAGCCTCTTGGCTATAAAACAATTCCATCATAGCAAACTGTTTATCGGTTATTTTTAATATCCCCACATGCCCATGTTCGGGCAATAGGTATTTAACTCGTTTGGTATGCACTTCAGCATTTTCGCGACTGGGGCAAGTGCGCATGTATATGGAAAATTGAAACATGGTAAAACCATCCTTCAACAATTCTTTTCGGAATCGTGAGGCTTCCTTACGTTCCTTCTTGGTGTCGGTGGGCAAATCGAAAAAGACCAAAACCCACATATTACGGTATTGACTGAGTGCATACTGTGTCATAGAACTCGGGATAAATAATTTTTCTCCTCTCACCTGCAAAGCATTCGTAAAGCGAACTGGTCGTTCGGCTTATGCCTACCATTAAAGGGCTCTTTTTACCTGCAAACACCACATCGTTGGTTAATATCGATAAAATTTTAGCTTTCTGATCTTTCGTCAACTTATCGTCTTCTAACTCGCCATCGTAAAACATTTGCATCACCACCTCGTCACAATAGGGGCGATAGGGTTCCATAATGTCATCTGCCAAACAGTAGGCATTGTACTTGTTTCGATGAAATATACCCAAAGTGGGTAACAGTCCCGAACTGACCAATGCCCTGGCCACACAGGCGCGCATAATGGCATAGGCATAGTTGAGTTGCGGATTGGGAATATCTCCAAAACGTTCGCGCACGAAATCATGATTTTCGAACAAAGCACCCCAGTAAATCTTAGCAGCTCGTGCTTCTACATTATCGCTATCGCCAGATTTTATTTGTGGTAACAATGCATAAAGTCGCTTAGCTTCAATATCAAATCGTTCTAACAAGCGAGCCTGATTTTCAATCTTAGCACCTACAGTTTGAGCCCATAATTGTTTTTTAAGCGGCTCACTGGCATCCAACTGCACTTTAAAACGTTCACTTTGTACCGAATTGCCATCTAAGGGTAAAAACAATCCCACCGGATGATGCTTTTCGTTGCAGGAAATCAATGCCACATTACTTGATATTAAATAAGAAAGTAATGCCTGACTCAAAGTAACCTGCGGATGATCGAGAACCATCACCCCAATGTCCTCTATGGGGATGCTGGCCAGTTCCATTTTCTCTTTAGGCTTTAAAACCTTTAACTGCCCATCTTCTCTGCGCAAATAGGCTGGGTTCCCGAAATACAAAGTGCGTTTAATCATGATATCAGTTTTGGTTTATACAATATATTCTAATTCTGGTTTTATCTTCTCGATAATTAGTTCTTCACCTACTGCCACAATCAAGCCTAAATGATTCAATCTTACTTTTATCGCCTGCCTTAAGGGTTCAGTACTTCGTATAGATCGATAGGTCACCTCAGACAATTGTTTCTTTTCCTTTAACATCTTACCATCAATTGCAATTGTTTCCAAATGATTCGTAAACATGTAATTTTTGGTTGATATTTTTTGTACTCTATAAAGATTAGGACTTATCATTCTACTATTTTCAACATTCATCAAATCTATTTCCTCTGGATTAAAATCATCGTTAGGGAATATAAACATTTCGTTTTGTTTCATCGTAAACAAAAACTGCCAGCCTTCCTTCTTTCTGTAATCGTAATCGACAATAGAAACTCCAGCATTCACACGAGCCACCGCTTCATAAAAGGAAACAACCTGCTCTTGCAACTTGCCTTTATCATCTTTGTAAATAGCCACATGATGATTGTTACCCGTACTTACAAAATCGACAGGTTGTGTTTTACCATTTTCACTCAGAATCAAATTTCCATGCTGATCTTTTTTATCGTGTAAGGCTTCAGCATTTCGCACCCCACTAATTCGCACTCTCTTAATGGCAATACCCTCTTCTTTATTCATCCAAATTGGGCTTTTATCCAAATCTGAGAACGCTTTTTTTGCATCACCATTGTAGTCATTCAAACGTTTAGTTAACACCCGTTTAATTCCTTCATCCAGTACTTTATCTAAACTTTTCAGATTTTTAAAATTTTCCGGATTTACCGCTTTTCTAATACTATAGAGATTTTGAACGCTTAAAACTTTAACCGTTTCGGGCAATTGAATTGTTCGAGCTTTATCAATATAAATTGGATTCTTGCTTGGTGCGTTTTTTCCAGCAAAAGCTATCTTTGCATCATTCCCAGATTCAATCAATCGTTGCTTTAAAGCTTCGCGATAAAGAGGCTTTGTAACACGTTCAATAGTGGCTAAATCGAGTTTGGCATTTATTTTCACTTCGCTAAGCACCTGCTCTTTCGATAAGCCATACACGGTTTCTTTATGCAATTGACCACGTGGTGTAAGCTGAAGTTTCTCGAAGGTCGTATCGTTTCCTTTTAACTTTATTCTATTCTTATTTTTGGTAACGACCTTGTTCTTTGCCTTAAAGGAGATTAATATACCTTCGATATGTGATTTAGCTTCCGATCTGAAATTCGGCATTGGCGGTACAAATTTTCGTTTCGAACTACCATTATTAGATTCGTACACTTTTGTGATTTTGTTGCGAATAGCAAACAGGGGATTGTTATTGTTATCCTTATCGTAACGAGAAGCATTCAAATTATTTAAATACTGCACATGATTATAAGTGGTAAAAGCTACGGTTAAGGCATCCATAGCATGATGCCTGTGATCGTTTCGTTTTGTCCAATCGATTATTTGCTCTACCTCTTTTCCCTCCTTACGTTCCTGCATTTCAGTTAAACCTAATGCTCTGTATTTAGGTAAATTCAGCTCCTTCATTACATTAATCAGACCCCAATCGTCGCGCAGTTTATCCGTAATCCTTCCTGTGCTTGTATTAACCGTTCGGACAACATCAAAAAGCATTTGTTTGGCTTTTTTGGCAATGTATTGGCTATTGCGCAAATCCCTTTCAATAAAACCATCAGTCAAATCGCTAAGTGGCATCAGCAGTTTCTTTTGCTTAGCCTTTGAAATTTTTTCTACCTTACACAAACGCTCAATTCGCATTTTGTAATGCTCCAAATCACTCGCATAAGCATGACTAATGAAATCGAAAGCTGTAGAATCGGCCTTTGCCAAATTCACATCACGATAAGCCAATGTTTTATTGGAAAAAGAATCATCGAACAAAACAGCTTTAGGAATGATATGCTCAATATCAATCTCTCGTGAAAATAATTTTTCACGAGGAATGTATTGATTTGTAAACAATGTACGATACCCATTCTCGCTCAACTCTTCATAAAGTTTAAAGCGAATAATATCGTTACGTGTTGGATTTTTTAAACCAAACTCAGTCTGCAATAATTTTCGAATGCCTTCGTTTTTAGTTTTGGCTGCATTAATTCGTGTCATAGCTGAGGAGCGCTCTTTAGAAGATTTCTTTAATTCCCTAGCCAATTCAACACGTACTTCATCAGGTTTACCATAAGTATCAACAACTTGGTTCACCACGTTTACCATTTGGTTTAAGATTTTCTCTACCACAGGATTACGTAAACTGTTCTTCTGAAGGAGTTCTAATCTGTCTTTTAAAGGACGATTCGCCAACTCTTCTTTAGTAAAGGAATGAGAATGATTGTATTTTGCAAGAGCACAGGCTTCCGAATATACATGCCCTTCCTTTAAAAAAGGTAGTATTTTTTTAATCGCACGAGCACTTAAACGTCCATAATCGGACTGAAAGTTAATATTTGCAAGCCTATTACCATATTTCGGTTCAAAACCGAAACTCCTATGCAATTTCTTTTTTAAAGCGACATTGGTATCCCCATAAGCAAGCTTATCCACTTCGCTAATTTTATCATCATCTTCTGCCGAATACAAAACATGCCAAAGCTGATAAGCAACTTGTTTATCAAAACATTGACCTTCTATGTTCGAATTAAAATCTAAAATTTCAGATTTAATACCGACATCATTAAATACAGCATTAAGCTCTGTTTTAATTTCTGCAACCGACTTCTTCCCCCAATCAAAAGCATAACCTTCGTACTCAGCTATCTTTTTATATACCTCATAAAGTGCCTCGTTAGTACAGTTGCCTTCTAGGCCTTCGCTGTAATTGAGTACCCATTTCTTCTTATCTAAACCAAGCACTTTCAAAACCCCATCGGCTTTTAAATTTCCACGCATATTAAGCTCATCGAACAAAACACGTTTATCATCTAAACTTAAATCATAAATCGTATTAGTTTCTTTACACAACAGCTCAATATTATTAAGTATTTGCCAAATTTTGAACTCCTGAAATAAAGGAGATGATTTAGGTATTGCTTTATGATGTTTTTCAAATTCACAGGCACTAATCAGGTGCTTTTGTGATTTTAGTTTGCGCTGATAAAAAATAACAACATCACGAATCTCCTCTTTCAATTCATTACTCAGCTCAGGATGATACTTGACTTGTGTTTCCCATATACATTCAAATTCATCCAAATAATCTTGTCGATAAAAAACTTGATTTTTCAGGCTAGTATGAAAATTTAATTGTAACTGCTTATATAAATTCTGTCCTACGGTTTCCTTATTAAAATAAAGTGCCTTGCTTCTATCACTTATGGCCCCCAAATACCCACTCGACTGATTTAAGTCATTATTAATTTCCTGTAAAACGATAGCCAAATGTTCCAGATCAATTTTTTCCTTAAGCGCTATAGATCTCAATCGATATCGTTCAAGACGCTTTTCTGTTGCGTCACCCTGCAATTTCACTCCAACAATTTCGAATGGTTTTTGGCAAATTGCCCAAGATTGGGTTTTATTCTTGCCTTGCAAATCTTTATATAAATCAAGCCTCAATACATCGGGATAATAAGCTTTTTGAATATCCCATACCGCATCAAACTCCCCTTGCAAGTCCGATCGGTAAAAGTCTGGTATATATTTTTTTCCTTCCGATAATAAATTAAAAACAAACTGCCCTGGCGTAAACTTATTCTCGTAAAGTTCTTTGGCAACCGCCATACCATCAATTAAACTACCTTCCTCTTCATTTTTAGCTTTACGACTACTTTTATACCCTCTCTTTTTATTTATAGCCAAAAGCACACGAGCAAATTCGCCTTTTTCTATTCTTTCACTAGCTGCCAAGGCTCTCAATCTGCACGTTTCATGAGTAGAACCACAACCAGCTTCTGTTAATAACGTAGTATCCAAAATAAACCCATTACGCTTTAAAATCTCAATCAAATTCGTTCTACGAAGCTTAAAGCGCTGTAAGTTTCGTCTTGCTCCACGTTTTAGAGTTCTATCTGCATTAACAGTAATAGGCCTACCTTTTTCGAAATCAGTTTGTTCATCTGTTGTCAAAGGATTAACACGAACTCCCAGCTTGATAATAGATGATTGCTCTGAATCATTTTCTGCTTCGTTTACCAAGGCCCAACCGATAGAAGCAGTTCCTAAATCAAGTCCTAAAATCTTTTTCATAACATTTGTATATATTATATATTGTTATTATTTTTGGATCACATTTTGTAAGCAAATCACAATAAGGATTATTCCGTTGTGAAAACATTTAAGCCGCCTCGACTTTCAATTCGGGGCTTTTTTTATGTCAAAATATTTTATGAATTCCCTACTCTTTCTATAGGCCTCCATTATAGTAAGCAATTTATGAAAACTACTTTATTTACAAAATCGAATGCTTAAGTAAAATGGTATATCTGATCAATTAAGAACGATTCCAAAAGCATTAAACGAGGCCATTTGATTACTTCCTTGTCGGGAATCTTATAATCTCGATTTTTCCCGCAGCATTTTCGTCAATCTTAGAAATTAAGCACAGAAATCAAAAACACTACATAAAGCACTGCAAAGGTGCACTTTACACCAAGCCTTAAACAAGCCTATCAATATCAATTAACAGTTTTTTAAGTTTTATACTTTTGCAGATTTAAATTATTAAGTTAGTTTTGGAGCAGAGAATTGTGTTATGAGGAAATTGAATAAAAAAATATTGAGTCTTATTTTAGTCTTACCTATCTTGGTAATGCTGGCTCATGATATTGTTCCTCACCATCATCACGATACGAATACATCGGCTAATTTTGTGAAAATGGGACATTCCCATCACGAAGCCATTCATTCAACACATTGCCACTCGCATAAAACAGCACAGCACCTTTCCCATTCTCACCAAGAGGATGAAAGTGACTGTTGTGCCTTTGTTAATTTGCGTTTCTTTAAAAATGTGAAGTTTCAGGTTCAGCTTGCACATATCATTTTAGATATTGTATTGCCTTCGGATAAAGAAGAACCTATAAGATACTATGTATCTAACTCCAATTTGATTCCTGAACCTTATAGGGAATCTACAGGGCTACGTGGGCCTCCACGCGTCTAATTTATTTTACAAAATCCTTTTCGTTTCTATTTTTTAATGTCAATCGTAACTGATTTGCACTGAGCTATTCTTCTATATAGTTCACCTGAAGAATCGATTTTGTAACTTTCAAACACACTTACCCTCTTGTATTTATACAAGTTTTATTGATAATTATTTACTCATAATCTGAGATCTTATTTGACGGATTTGTGCTAATTTAAAGTACAATAAGGTCATTTTAGGGACTCAAAACAAAAATCTGACATGAAAAAAGTACTATTTGCTTTAGCAATTTGTGGTTTGGCATTTACCGCGTGCAATAGCACGGCTAAAAAAGCCAAAAAAGAGGACGTTCACCAACATGAGGGTCACGACCACGAAGGACATAGCCACGACGGGCACGATCACGGGTGTGAAGGACACGATCATCAGCAAGAAGAATTTAAAGCAGATGCTGAAAGTTCGAAAACTAATGATGCGCACGAAGGCCATGAGCATGGCAATTGCGATCACAAGCACTAGAAATTAGAATGGGATTGGCCTCGCGCCTTCCCTACTCTTTTTCAATTCGCGTCATAATTATCAATCGATCAATAAAAATAATAGGCTACAACATTTGGTAAACGTTTAGCCACACACCTATAATAGTTCACACAATGAATAAAATATATCTGATAGCTCTCGGGCTATCCCTATCCATAATAGCTTGTAAACCTTCTGCGTCGGGCCACGAAGGGCACGATCACGGCGGACATTCTCACGACGAAGTGTCTGGTGGAGCAGCACATGAAGAACACAACAATCAAACGGTAACCTTATTTTCTGATGACACAGAAGTATTTGCCGAGTTCCATCCATTGGTTATAGGACAGGTATCCAAATTCCTAACACATTTAACGCGTTTGGATACTTACAAACCCTATAGCGAAGGAAAAGTAAGCATCTCTTTAATCGATAAAAAGGGGAATGGTATACGTAATACGGCTAAAAAACCAAGCTCTTTAGGCATATTCACACCGAGTTTAAAACCTAAGGCTGCAGGCTTATACACTTTAACTATTGAAGTCGATTCGAAATTTGGTAAAGAACGTTTTGTGGCTAAAAACATAGAAGTTTATGCCAGCGAAGCAAAAGCGACCAAGGCTATTGCGGCTCAACAAAAAGAAAATCAGACCAAATACCTTAAGGAACAGGCCTGGAAAATCGATTTTGCCACTGAAAACGTGAAATATGGTATTTTTAATAAGGTTATTAAGACCACTGGAGAACTGATAGCTGCAAGCAATAGCGAAATTCGTATTTCGGCAAAGTCAAGCGGTATTATTCATATGCCATCATCTGATATGGTGAATGGCAAAACGGTTAAGAAAGGCGAGGCCATTTTCTACATTTCAGGCAATGGTCTTTCTGACAATTCGCTAACCAGTCGTTTTGTCTCGGCACGCTCGGAGTTTAATAAAGCGCAAGCTGATTTTAAGAGAGCCGAAGCCTTAAGAGCTGATCAGATCATCTCCGAAAGGGAATTTAACGAAGCCAAATCGAACTTTGAGAAGGCTGATATTCATTTCAAATTGATCTCGAAAGGATACAGTACCAAAGGAATTAAAGTCAGCTCTCCTGCTACTGGTTATGTCTGCAATATTTTTGTAAAAGAAGGTCAGTATGTTGAGAAAGGTCAGGTCATTGGTATTGTGGACAGAGACTCGAAGTTGATTCTTAAAGCAGATTTGTATCAGAAACATTTAACTCAGTTATCAAAAATACATTCGGCAAATTTCAAGCTGCCATATCGTAATGAGATCTATAATACTGATGAACTAGGAGGCAAACTGATTGCTTATGGACGTGATATTCACGAAGACGATTACACAACACCTGTTTACTTCGAAATTAACAAGATTCCTGAGCTTTATATGGGCTCGTATATCGATGTGTATTTAAAATCAGAGAGTACGCGTGAGGTTTTAAGTATTAGTAAATCCGCTGTTCTTGAAGATCAGTCTATTTTCTACGTTTTTGTACAAACTGAAGGTGAAAGCTTCGAAAAACGTTTTGTAACCATCGGTTCAGACAATGGAGAGGATATCGAAATTTTAAGCGGTTTAAAAGCTGGCGAACGTATTGTAAACAAGGGTGTTTACTTTGTGAAGTTGGCTTCCTTAGCTGGTGCATTACCTGCTCATTCACATGAGCATTAAATTTGAGATTTTTGACTTTAGATTTAAGAACAACCTTGTCCTAAACAATATAAATAATTGGGCTTTCCGCCCAAACCCGACTTCATTTCTTGTCTTGAAACAAGAAACGAAGCAAAGAAATTCAAGGCTCCTTTTTAAATATCTTTCTTATTTGCCTCAAGCTTAAGTGCGGCCGGGTGATTTCCTCGCAAGCTCGGAACTTCTCGGTCTTTCTAAAGCTTTCGTAAAACGAAAAACATTTAAAAGAGATGCCATACGGTAAGACCCTAAAAGAACCCATCTATCTTAAACAAACTATTAACGACAATAAAGGGCAAAAGCAATTAGGACAGGATTGATTAAGAATATAATTGTATTTCGAAGATTTAGTTTTTGATAATTCATCAATATAAACTCTTCAATTATTAAATAAAACAAACTATGTTGAATAATATTATACAATACGCACTACACAACCGTATTTTGGTGATGTTTGCTGCTTTTCTTCTGATTATAGGAGGTAGCTACACAACAGCCAATATGGATGTTGATGTGTTTCCTGATCTGACAGCCCCTACTGTGGTTGTGATGACTGAAGCACACGGAATGGCACCTGAAGAGGTGGAAAAACTGTTGACCTTTCAAATAGAAACAGCCGTTAATGGTGCAACTAATATCAGACGTTTACGTTCATCGTCATCGGCCGGATTCTCCATTGTTTGGGTCGAATTTGAGTGGGGAACCGATATTTATCTGGCTCGCCAGATTGTTAGTGAGAAGTTGATGGCCATATCAGACCTGCTTCCTGAAGGAACCGGAAGTCCAACCTTAGCGCCCCAATCCTCTATTATGGGCGAAGTGTTGATGATTGGCCTACAGGCAGACAAAACCTCTGATATGGATCTTAGAACTTTGGCTGACTGGAGTATTCGTCCACAACTACTTGCTCTTAATGGCGTGGCTCAAGTTGTTGTAACGGGTGGCGATTACAAACAATACCAGATTCAGGCTAACCCTCAGAAAATGCGTCATTACAACATCAGTTTAGATGAACTGATGGCTGCTGCCAATGCCACAAATGAAAACTCTGCTGGTGGTTTTATCAACGAATTTGGCAATCAATATAACATTCGGGGTATTGCTCGTACTTCTGATGTCAATAAGCTAGGTAATTCTGTTGTTAAGGTTTACAAAAAATCACCAGTTCGCATTAGCGATATTGCTGATGTTGTAGAAGCACCTGCGCCTAAAATTGGTTTAGCCAGTGTGAATGCCAATTCCGCTGTTCTTTTAACTGTAAAAAAACAACCAGGTGTAAACACGCTAAAACTAACGGAAAAACTTGACGCTGCCATTGCTGATATTAAAAAAGGTTTACCAGAAGATGTTAATGTCAACACACACATTTTCCGTCAAGCTGATTTTATTGACAACTCGATAGGTAACGTAAAAAAAGCCTTATACGAAGGTTCTGTTTTTGTGATCATCATTTTATTGGTCTTCCTAATGAATTACCGTACCACGCTTATTTCATTATTGGCCATTCCATTATCATTATTATTCACCATAATCGCGCTTAAACTAATGGGTATTACCATTAATACCATGACTTTGGGAGGTATGGCTATTGCCATTGGTGATCTTGTGGATGATGCGATTATCGATGTGGAGAATGTTTATAAGCGTCTTCGCCAGAATTTTAATTTACCAAAGGATAAACGACAGAAGTCACTTACAGTTATTTACAATGCATCTTGCGAGATTCGTTCTTCAATTATTAATGCAACCTTTATTATTATTGCAGCATTTGTTCCCCTTTTCTTTCTTACCGGAATGGAAGGCAGAATGCTTCAACCACTAGGGATTGCGTTTATTGTTTCGCTATTTGCATCTTTAGTTACTGCACTAACGGTAACACCAGTACTTTGTAGCTTTATGCTGACCAGCGATAAAATGCTAGATCGTAAGAGTAAAGAAAGCTGGTTGGTTAGAAACTTAAATAAAGCTTACGAAAAATCCTTGGAGCAAGCTCTCAAGTTTAAATACACCATTTTAGGTTCAGCAACAGTTCTATTTATTGCTTCGCTTATTATCATGAGTGGCTTGGGACGTAATTTCCTTCCTGATTTTAATGAGGGATCTTTAACCATTACAGCCATTACAAAACCAGGTATTTCTCTTGAGGAATCGAATAAAATAAAGAATATTGCTGAAAAAGCCTTGCTAAGCATTCCAGAAGCTCGATTAACGGCACGTCGTACAGGTCGTGCCGAATTGGATGAGCACTCATTTGGAGTGAATACATCAGAGATTGAAGTCCCATTTACTCTAACCGATAGAACTAAAGCTGAATTTTTAGCTGAGGTTAGAGAAAAACTAGGGCAAATTGCTGGTGTCAACTTCGCCATTGGTCAACCTTTGAGTCATCGAATTGACCATATTCTATCGGGAACTAAAGCCAATATTGCGATCAAGATATTTGGTTCAGACCTTTCCAAGATGTTTCAAATGGCAAATGAAATTAAGGGATCAATTGATCAAATTGAAGGTGTTGTCGACGTCAACGTGGAACAGCAGGTTGAAATCCCTCAAATTCAGATTCGTCCGAAACGTGATATGCTAGCTAAGTATGGTATCTCCATTTCCGATTTCTCTGATTTCATTGATATTGCTTTTGCTGGTGAAAAGGTGTCTGATGTCTTTGAAGGCGTTAAAGCTTTCGACTTGGTTGTCAGATATAATGAAGAAAATCGAGGCAATATTGAGGCGATTCGCAATGCTTTAATCGACACTTGGGATGGCAAGAAGATTCCTTTTAGTTATGTTGCCGATATTCAATCTCTTTCAGGTCCTAATACGGTAAGTCGTGAAAATGTGCAACGAAAACTGGTTGTTTCGGCCAATGTTGCAGAGAGAGATTTGCGTTCTGTTGTAACAGATATTAAAACTTCGGTAGATAAGGACATTAAAATTCCTGAGGAATATCGTATTGAGTATGGAGGACAGTTCGAGAGTGAAGCCAAGGCTTCCAGAACTTTGGCTTTAACTTCAATCATCTCATTTTTGATTATTTTCTTACTGCTTTTTCAGGAATTCCGTTCCTTCCAACTGGCAAGTATTATCTTAATCAACTTGCCCCTGGCGCTTATTGGTGGTGTTTTCACCATCTATTTCACATCTGGAATGCTGAGTATTCCAGCTATTATCGGTTTCATTACCTTATTTGGTATTGCAACCCGAAATGGGATTCTTCTCATCTCAAATTATCAGAATATGCTCGATAAGGGGATTCAGCTAAAGGAAATTATTGTTCAGGGATCGATTCACCGTTTGAGTCCAATTTTAATGACGGCTCTAACTGCTGCTTTGGCCTTGATTCCAATGGCCTTGGGAGGTGACGAACCTGGTAATGAAATTCAGAGCCCTATGGCTGTTGTGATTTTAGGTGGTTTATTAACCTCTACCCTTCTTAACATTTATGTTATTCCTATCGTCTATCTGTTGTTAAACTCTAAAAAGAAATCAGTATGAGATCATTATTAATAGGCCTATTTGCTGTAGGATTGAGTTTAAATGTTCAGGCTCAATCGAACTTAAAGCATGTGCTACAGGCCGTAGAAAACAATAATCTGAGTTTAAAAGCACAGAATCAATTCATAGAATCGCAAAGAATCGCTTATAAAACGGAATTAAACTTGGCGAATCCAGAAATTGAATACGAGAAGAATTTTTCAGATATGGATGGTAAACCTTATGAGATTCTCATCAGTCAGGCTTTCGATTTTCCAACGGTTTATCTACACAAGAATAAGATTAAGAAGGCAAAAACGGCTAACTTAAATAATCTTTTCCAGCAAAGCCGTCAGGACATTATCTTGAGTGCTAAAAAAGTATGTTTGAATCTTATCTACCAGAATAAGCTCATGGATCAGTTAACGGTCCGTTACGAGAATGCTCAGAAATTGGTCAGCTTTTTTGAAAAAAAGTTAGAGCAAGGCGATGCCAATATCCTTGAGATGAATAAAGTGAAAATTGTTTTATTGAATATCAAAAACCAAGTTCAGCTTTGCAGCACTCAAATTGAGAATCTTAAAGAGGAGTTGAAACAACTAAATGGAGGTAAAGCCATTGAATTTAATGCGGTACTTTATCCTGACTTTTCTATCGAAAGAAACCTTTCTAAGCTCGAAATGGACGTTTTAAGCAATACCCCAAGTCTAAAGAAGATGAAGGCCAATGTGGATATTGCATCAAAACAAACCCTTCTTGCCAAGAATCAAATTCTGCCCAAACTAAATTTAGGCTACCGTTATCTTAACTCGGATATCAACAAGTCGTTCAATGGGATTAAGCTAGGCATAAGCATTCCCCTATGGGAAAGTAGAAACAAAGTCAAGTTTGCTAAATTGAATCAACTTTCGCAAGAAAGTCAGTTACTGTCTCAGGAAAAGTTAATTCTTTCTGATATTCAGAAAAACTATCAGAACTATAAGGGTTTAAAAGCTTCTTTAGATGAATATCGCCTTATTTTGGACGGTAATAACATGAATGAGCTCTTAAAGAAAGCGCTTGATTTTGGTCAGATTTCAAGTATCGAATATTTTATGGAAAGTATTTATTTCTATGACAGCTACGATACGTATCTGCAAGTTGAAAAAGAATACCATTTAGCTGTAGCTGATCTTCTAAAATACAAGCTATAAGCTCAAATAACACCCATTAAAACAGCCTTCGGAATTTCTGGAGGCTGTTTTTTTCCTAAACTCTCACTTGACATACTTCCCCACATTTTTAAACCACTATTCATACAACTATTAGATTGGCAATCTAAATTTATATTTCTTAGATATGCCCATGGAGTTCTCCTCCTTTAAGGGGAGATGTCCGACAGGACAGAGGGGTGAAAATTATTCATTTTTGAAATTTTCAGTTAAATATCAGATCCTTGCTAGCTGACACCCTTTCGCCTACCGGCACTTTCCCTGTAAGGGAAAGAATCTTTTATTTACTTTTCTAATAAATGCAGCACATCTACTCCACACACTCAAAGTGGATATAAAAGTCTGTTTATCAGGAGCATTAAGGTTTTAAAAAAATCCACTCTTCCCATAAAGAGAAAAGTGGATTCATATTTATAATTAATCGCTAATTGCAAATCACTAATCGAACTAAACAACCGTATCGTAACGCGAAATCTTAGTTACTCCTTTGATTTGCTTCAGTTTAGCAATCAGGTTATTTAAGTGATCAATATTCGAGATAACAACAGTCAATTTCCCTTCAAAAGCTCCAGCGTTTGATTCAACCTGAATAGATCGCATCTTAACGCGTAAGTCTTTGGTTATAATCTCAGAGATGTTGTTGACCATACCAAGATCATCCTCTCCTGTAATATGTAATACGGCCTGATAGGACGCACTTCCTTTAGCTGTCCAATTCGATTTCACCACACGATAAGGATATCGCGTCAGCATTTCATTAGCATTCGGACATGACACCCTATGGATACGAATCCCCTTACCTATAGAAATAAAGCCAAAAATATCATCACCAAAAATGGGATTACAGCACTTGGATAATGTATAATCAACATTGGCAATATTCTCATCGACAATAAGAACATCTTCACCGCCTGTTTCCTGAACTTTTGGAGCGACTGTTTTCAACTCAACGGGAGCTTTTGCTTCCTCTTTCTGCACTGTAATAATCTCCTTAATCTCAGCAAAATCATGCGTTTCTGTTGCAATATTATAGTAAAGCTCAGAACCCAACTTATACTTATAATGATTTAGAAGCTTACGTATATTTTCATCACAGAATTCAATCTTCCAATTCTTCATTCGGCGCATGAGCATCTCTTTCCCAAGATCAGCTTCCTTTACTCGCTCTTCATTAATCGTTTGGCGAATTTTATTCTTAGCTTTAGTCGTCACAACAAAGCTTAACCAATCGAATTTAGGTTTTTGATTATTGGATGTGGTAATAGCCACCTGATCTCCGTTTTTCAAAACCTGACGAATGGAAACATTACGCTGATTCACAGTACCTCCAATACACTTATCTCCTAAATCTGAATGTATAGAATACGCAAAATCCAGTAAGGTAGACCCTGATTTTAATTGCTTTAAATCACCCTTTGGAGTGAAAACATAGATTTCTTTACTGTATAAATCGGCCTTAAAATCGTCAATTAAATCAACATTACTATCCGTACTACTTTCAAGAACTTCTCGTACGTCCTGTAGCCAATTATCCAAACCACCATCACCTTTATCACCCTTATATCTCCAGTGGGCGGCAAATCCCTTTTCAGCAATTTTGTTCATTCGCTTCGATCGAATTTGAACCTCTACCCATCTGTCTTGTAAACCCATTACTGTCGTATGTAAAGACTCATAACCATTGGTTTTTGGTATGGTAATCCAATCGCGCATACGTTTTGGATTCGGTCTGTATAAATCAGAAACTGCCGAATACACCTGCCAACATTCTGACTTTTCCCGTTTTAAAGGCGCTTTAATTATAATCCGAATGGCAAAAATATCGTATACTTCCTCAAATTCAACTTGCTGTTTCTTCATCTTGTGCAGAATAGAAGCAATAGATTTGGTTCTGGCTTTAATTTTGTATTTAAGGCCTAATTTGTTTAACTCGACACGAATAGGTGCAACAAAGTCTTTAATGTATACCTCACGTTCCTCCTCGGAATCCTTAAGCTTTTTCTCCAATTCAAAATAAATCTCAGGATCTAGGTATCGCAATGATAAATCCTCCATGGAAGATTTCACTTGATACATACCTAAACGGTGAGCCAAAGGAATATAAAGGAAATTAATTTCCTTTGCCAAAGAAATTTGAAGATCTCTGCTTTTGTTTTCAGCATTTCTTAACTGAAACAGACGATCTGCCAGAATAATTAGCACAACGCGTACATCATCGGCAAAACTCAATAAGAGTTTTCTAAAATTCTCAGTATGTAAGGTTGGGTTCTGTTGATAAATCTCAGTTACCTTCACCAATCCTTCAATAATCTGAGTCACCTTAGGCCCAAACATCGACTTAACTTCTGAAATGCTAATATGCTTTTTCTGAACAATATCGTAAAGCATTGAACAAATAACAGAAGTACGACCCAGTCCCAACTCCGAAACAACGATTTCTGCAATTTCTAGTGTTCTGTAAATTGCCGGCTCGCCATTCGTCCTCCTCGCACCATCGTGATCTTCTAAACTCAAATTAAAAGCTTTCCTAACCAGTTTAATATCATCATGTGAGATAATATTCGTGCAGGATTTAAGGAGATTTTTATATCGATATAATATTTGTCTTCTTTCTTCTTCTTGCTGTGTAATAGCCTCCATAGTTATTGTTTTACTATTTAGAACTCAATTTTAAAGCCTCTTTTTCATCAAATCGAACATAAGGACTTCTTTCTATAATTATTCCAAATATTTCTAGGGTAAAAGAGTTAGAAACTCTCTTTTTATAATTCCATTAAAAATATAAAAGCTAAGCATCAATGGCAAATAGATTCTATTTTTTTAACGTATACAAACAAGCTTTGAATTTTACCTAAGATTACGGACAAGTGATGATGAAATTATGCTACGATTTATTAAATTTGTTTGCTTCGATATTAAGTTTCATATTATCGCAAATGACTAGAGAAACCAAACGCATCCTATTCACACGTACATTGAATGCAGATCAGATTGAATTTGGTCTGAAAATGGACTGTCTAATTGATCATCACGCCTTTATACGTGTCGATTTATGTGAGATCAAAAGAAATCACTTAGATCTAATTAATTCGGGACAGTATCCCAATTGGATATTCACCAGTCAGAATGCGGTTCGAAGTTTGCAGGCTAATCAGAAGGATATTGAACTAGAAAAAATGCAAAACTGTTTTGCAGTCGGACAAAAAACAGCCGACAAGCTTAAAGAAATAGGAATATCAGCAAAAATACCCAAGCGCCATTCGGCTGAAGGCTTATCTGAATTGCTAAAGGATATGTCTGATGAATCCTTTCTTTATTTCACTGGTAATCTGAGACAAAAAACGCTCATTCATTTTTTCGAAGAGCATGAAAGCCCTTACAAAGAACTTAAAGTCTACGATACACACTTAATTCAACCAGAAATCAATTTGGACCATTATGATGCCATCTGTTTTTGTAGCCCAAGTGCTGTTCATAGCTTTTTCAAAAATTATCAGCTTAAAAACAATCAGCCTTGTTTTGCCATTGGTAACACAACGGCTGTGTCTTTGGTCGACTATTCCGATTTTGTGATGCTAGCCGAGCAAACTAATGTTTTTTCATTAATACAATCATGTAATCAATATTTTATACAATCTTAAAAACAAACTATACAATGCCGATAACCATTTGACAATCAGACTTACATTACTGTAAACATTTATCAATTACGAATCGGTATAAATTCATAAACACAAACAATATGCACCAATACAAAAGAAGTTCAGAGCTATTTGATCAAGCTCAGCAGTATATTCCTGGAGGTGTTAACTCTCCAGTTAGAGCTTTTAAATCAGTAGGTGGAACTCCAGTTTTCATCAAAAAAGCCAAAGGTAGTATCCTTACCGATGAGGATGATAACGAGTATATCGATTATATTTCATCATGGGGACCTATGATTCTAGGTCATGCTCACCCAACTGTAATTAAGGCCATAAAAGATAAGGTTGAACATTCAACGTCATTTGGAGCGCCAACTCAATTGGAAATTGAAATTGCCAAACTAATTGTAGATATGGTTCCAAATATCGATAAAGTAAGAATGGTAAATTCAGGAACTGAAGCTTGTATGTCGGCTATTCGTGTAGCTCGTGGATATACTGGTCGTAATAAATTCATTAAGTTCGAAGGTTGTTACCATGGCCACTCAGACTCTTTCTTGATTAAAGCTGGTAGTGGAGCAAGTACTTTTGGTGAACCAAATTCACCAGGTGTAACACCAGGAACAGCAAACGATACGCTTACAGCAAAATACAACGATATAGAGAACGTGAGACAAGTGGTTGCTGACAATAAGGGTGAAATTTCTGCCATTATTATTGAGGCTATTGCAGGTAACATGGGTTGTGTTCTTCCTAAAAAAGGATTCCTTGAAGATTTACGTCAAATTTGCGATGAAGAGGGTATTCTTCTGATTTTTGATGAGGTGATGTCGGGATTCCGTCTTGGTAAAGGTGGTGCACAAGAGTACTTTGGTGTTAAAGCTGACTTAGTAACCTTCGGAAAGGTTATTGGTGGTGGTATGCCAGTTGGTGCCTATGCGGGTCCTGACGAAATTATGAAAGTTGTTTCACCTGTTGGTCCTGTTTATCAAGCAGGAACGCTTTCGGGTAACCCTATTGCCATGATTGCAGGTTACACTTTATTGACTGAATTAAATGAAAACCCACAGCACTTTACAGAACTTGCTGATAAGTGTGAATATCTTCACAAAGGTTTAGATAAGGTTTTAGCTGAATCTGATTTTGCTTATAAGATCAACCGTTGTGGATCGATGATTTCTGTTTTCTTTACAGATGTTGACGTTGTTGATTTCGATACAGCAGCAACAGCAAATAATGAACTTTTCCCTAAATTTTTCCACGAAATGTTGAAGCGAGGTATTTACTTACCACCTTCATCATTCGAGAGTTACTTCTTATCAAATTCATTAACCTATGAGATGCTTGATAAAACCATTCAGGCCGCTAAGGAGTCTTTAGAAGCAATGAAATCTTAAGTATTCAAGTACAATAAATATAATCCCAAGTTCAGATTCTGAGCTTGGGATTTTTTTTTCTGCTAAGTTAGACCTTAGGTGGTCAATAGTCTTATCAAGCCTAAATTTTAACTGAGCACTCAATTTACTATAAACACTATAGCTACTAACATATAGCTCAGGAACATAAATCATGCTATGACACATTCTATATGTTTAGAGTAAGAGTCAAAAGTCGAAAAAAAAGTCAGATTATCTAGCATATTAAGTTAACTTTTCCACAATTTTTGTAGATTTACCTTTCTCAAAATTGAAAAACCTAACCCAATACCCAAATATGCGAATCAATAAAAAAGATCTACTCGACACACACACAAGAATCAAACCACATATTCACAACACACCTGTTTTAAGTTCAAGTTTAATCAATGAAATTGTAGACGCTCAGCTCTTTTTTAAATGTGAAAATTTTCAAAAAATGGGAGCCTTTAAAATGAGAGGCGCCTTAAATACAGTTCTTCAACTGAGCGACGAGCAAAAGAAATTTGGTGTTGCAACGCATTCGTCTGGTAATTTTGCCCAAGCACTAGCTTTATCTGCAAAACTGCAAGGTACAAAGGCCTATATTGTAATGCCAAAAAACGCATCTGATATTAAGAAAAAAGCAGTAAAAGCTTATGGTGGGCAAATTATTGAATGTGAAGCCAATCTTGATGCGCGAGAAACAAGCCTCAATAAAATTGTGGATGAAACTGGTGCCAAATTCCTTCACCCCTACAATGACTACCAAGTCATTCAAGGTCAGGGGACTGCTGCCATGGAACTGATTGAAGAACATGCTGATTTAGATTACATTATTACACCTGTTGGTGGCGGAGGTTTACTGGCTGGTACTGCTTTAGCTGCATATCACTTTTCACCCAAAACGAAAGTTGTTGCTGGAGAACCATTAGGAGCCGATGATGCCTGGCAATCATTAGAAAAAGGCGAATTAGTTCCACAAACCAATCCTCAAACCATTGCTGAAGGACTACGCACTTCACTAGGAGATAAAACCTTCCCCATCATTCGCGAGTATGTTGAAAAAATTGTTCGTGTAGAAGAAGATGAGATTGTGAAAGCTATGCGCCTGATATGGGAACGCATGAAAATCATTATAGAGCCATCTAGTGCTGTAGCTGTAGCAGCTCTTTTAAAAGAGAAAAAAAAATATAAAGGAAAAAAAGTCGGGATTATCCTTTCAGGAGGTAATGTGGATTTAGATAATTTGCCATTTTAAATTAAACGAATATGATGTAATCTAAATCTACAAAAGCAGGTGTTATAATTAACATGATGGATATGTTCGGAAATATCGTGACGACATAAGAATGTTACTCCTTCCTTTTTTTTAAAATTCATTCAACAATTTTAATGATATGATCCAAATAATAAATCCCGTCAAAAGATCATAAATTTAGATAAACAATAATTCGTTTAATGAACTTATAATATATTTTACACGATAAATGACATTAGCTCTTGAAATCTATCTTTGTATTATGAAATGTAGTATCTAAAATAATATTTCAAGACTAAATTAGCTTGTGACACTAGCCTATTTACGGAGTATTGCAAAGATTATATAAAATATTCAATTCTCAGAGCCGTTAAAATGAGTATTTATAAAGCTCATTTTATCGATAAACAAAAAACTTCAGTACAACACATATTCTATCATCTGACTTACAACATAATACAAAGTGAATGTAAGCTCCATTATATAATGTATATGACTAAATAATATTTCGTTTAAAACAAAAGGCAGACTACGTGAGGTAGTCTGCCTTTTGCTATATAATTTAATTACACTGTTTTAGAAACAACTTGAGCCATCCCAACAATGTGTACACAATTTCTCTTTTGGTAAACCAATAGCTTCAACCAAGTCATCTAGTTTCTGGAATTCAAGAGAAGTCAAATCTAAAGTTTTGCGGATTTCTTCTACCATTGCTTTGTATTTATCCGAATTGCAATCAGAATATTCTTTCATATCCACATTCTCATGCCCTTCCAATTTGCAAGCAGCTTTTATAGTTGCTAAATCCATATTAGAACGAGAACTACTAAAATTTAAGAATTCACATGGGTAAGTCAGTGGTGGACATGCAATACGAACATGTACCTCTTTGATTCCTGCTTTATGCAAATCCTTCACATTATCCTTTAGCTGAGTTCCACGAACAATAGAGTCATCTAAAAAGATACCGCGTGCATCTTTTATCAATGCGTTATTTGGTAATAGTTTCATTCTAGCTACCAAGTCGCGTGTTTTTTGACTTTGAGGCATAAAACTACGAGGCCATGTTGGTGTATATTTAGAATAAGGACGTTTTAATGGAATTCCTGTTGCATGACTATACCCCATTGCGTGTCCGACACCAGAATCAGGAATACCTGCAACGAAATCTGCTTCATTCTCATTATATTTTGCTAACGCAGCCCCACATTTATATCGAATTTCATCAACATTAATACCTTCATAAAATGATGGTGGATATCCGTAATAAACCCATAGGAATGAGCATACTTGCATTTTTTTATTCGGCTGACGTAATTGTTCATAACCATCAGCTTTTATCTTTACAATCTCTCCAGGTCCTAGATATTTATCAATATCATAGTCAAGATTTGAAAAGGCGCAAGTTTCAAAGGAAACAGCATAACCATTTTCTTTTTTCCCAATAATAATTGGAGTTCGGCCCATTTTATCACGAGCAGCCAACAAACCATCTTCAGTTAGAACCAACAAAGAACATGAACCTTTGATGCTATTCATTACATTTTCAATCCCCTCTTCAAAAGTATTACCTTCTGAGATTAACATAGAAACCAATTCGGTCGGATTAATATTTCCTTGACTTGTTTCTGAAAATGTACGATGTTCTTTTATAAAACGCTCTGAGAGCTCATCGATATTTACAATTTTTGAAACACTTACAACTGCAAATCGACCCAAATGCGAGGTAACAATAATTGGTTGTGATTCTGTATCAGAAATAACCCCAATACCACTATTGCCATCAAACTCTTCAATATCTGATTCGAACTTATTTCTAAAATAGCCATCTTCCAAGCTATGAATAGAACGTTGGAAACCTTTTTCAGGAGAGAAAAAAGCCATACCTGCCCTTTTAGTCCCTAAATGAGAATGATAATCAGTCCCATAAAAAACATCTGTTACGCAGTCATCCTTTAAAATACTGCCAAAAAATCCGCTCATTATTATTGTATTATTACGTGATTAAGCTTAAAAAAACGAAAGTATATAAATCTCCATTCTCAACCACACATTATTGTTAAGTAACGCCTGTTTGTTTTCGTTCTAAATGACGTCTTTTCGGTTTTTAAATATGATATCTGTATAATCATCTTAAGAAATCACTCACTATCTGACACTTAATACATAAATAACTCTTGATACATTTTTGACTAGCGATTATTCTGACTTTTTATTATCAATATAAAGTGGATTATTAAAACTATTTTATTGTATTAAATTAATCAAGAAACTAATTTTTTATGATATATTACATGAATATTCTGAGTAAATAATTGTATGAAGCAAAGTAAGTTTCAAATAATTCCAATTACCTTTGAATACTATAAATATTGTATATTAACAGTGAACACCCAATGCCGTTTTTTTAGACTCAAGGCTATATCTTGTTCGCTCCCAAATTGGTCTATTCTGACATAATGAACTTCGAAACAATCCTCTCAAACTTCCCTGGCAAAAAAACTGCAATTCTCATCGCTAAAGAAATAGCCCTAGAACCAAAGATTATGGTCAATCTATGGAAATTTGCTATAAGTGAACACAAACAATCGTGGCGAGCAACATGGTTAATGGATAAGGTTTACGACGAAGCACCTCAATTAATTCGTCCATATCTACCTCTAATGATTCAATTAATTCCCAACTTAGAAAGTGAAAGTAAACAGAGGCAGTTTTTGAAACTCATCAGTAACGAACCGCTTCCAAAAAATATTTCAGGTGAATTTATCAATTGTTGTTTCGATTTTTTAATATCAAGGTCAACTGCTGTCGCGATTAAGGTTTATGCCATGCAAATTCTATTCAACTTCTCACAAATTGAACCTGATATTAAGAATGAACTAGCCATTATCATCGAAGAACAAATGAATGAAGGTACTGCTGGATTTAAATCTCGAGGGAAACGGATCTTAAAAGCAATTTATGCTTAATCTAAGTAAGATGAAATCTCCTTTTTAAGTTGAAAAAATGTAATAGGCTTGGCTATTAACTTAAGATCAGGCGAAATCACAAACAGACTCGGTGTTGAAATAATATTGTATGCAGTGGCAAACTCTCCTTTTAATCCTTTTTTATCGCATGCATTTATCCAATCAAAGCCATTTTCATTAACACATTTATTCCAATGTCCAAGATTATTATCAATTGACATTGCGACAACTTCCAGCCCTTTATCGTGATATTCATCATACAAACCCTGAATTTTAATCAATAAATCAACAGAATTCTCGCAATGTGCTGACCATGCAACCAAAAGTGTCATCTCACTATTCACCTTCGAGAATGACTCTAAGCTCATATCTAAGCAATTCTGAAGTATAAAGTCGGGCGACTTATTTCCAGCTAAAAAGTTTTTATCATTTTCTACTCTAGTTCTCAAATTCTTACCAGCCAATACATATTCACAGGAATTAGCCAAACTATATGTCTTAACAACCGTATTATACAAACTAGATTTCTTGTCCTCAGGATATGAATCCATCAAATAATTAACCAGACACTCGTGCGCATATGGATTTACTTCTGATAACCAGAAAATATGTTGAATCATTAGATCTATCTCTTTTGTAACATTTCTTTTTAAAATGTTTTGGATCTGGCTGGTTTTAAAGAACCCATCAAACTTATTGTAAAAACTAGGTGAGCCAACCAAGAGGCTATCCGTAAAATCAAAATACTCAAAATAACGGTCTATGAAAACACGATTCTTGATATTTTGATCTAAATCAGGCATCATATTGGCAAAACTTAAAGCCACTTGTAAAGACCAGTCTTCAGATCTTTTCGACCATAAATCTTTAACTAGGCCTTCAAATTCTTTTTGTTTTTCTTTATAAGTACTTTCGATATCCTTAGTATCAACATTATTCTTTTTTGCAGACTGAAACTCACCATTAATACGTTCTGCTTCATTACTATAATAGTCGAACTCCGAAATATAATATTGAAGCTGATTGTTTTTATTCCCCGATTCGAAAATAAGTTCAGTCTCTGAAAAATCCCCCTTTATTTCGAAGTTCATTTCAGATTTTTCCATTCGAAAATCAACAATATGTCCACTTTCATCAGACAGACGGTAAAGATCAGGCTCACCTACCCAATTGAAAAATAAAGCACCACTTGCCTTTACACGAGAACTATCCAGAGTAATAATGCCCATATCATTCCCTTTTTGCAAATAGAATTTTTCAGACATATGATCTTTAGCCATTACCGACAAAAACATAGATTCTTGAGAAAAGGATGAAAAACTTATAAATAGCAATATTATTAATGAAAATCTCATAAACGATAGGGATAATATAAATAATTAGGTTTCGATAGTTGATAAACTCAATGAATAAAATTACCTGTCAAACTGTTTCGCTTCTTCCCAAATCACATCCATCTCTTCCAAACTCATTTCTTTAAGCTTACGTCCCATTCCCATGGTTTGACTTTCCAAATAGTTGAACCTCTTGGTAAATTTCTGATTCGTTCTTTCAAGGGCGTTCTCAGGGTTTACACCGTACAACCTAGCTGTGTTAATCAATGAAAAGAATAAATCACCAAACTCTTGCTCTATCTTATCCTGGTTACCAGATTTAATTTCAACTTCAAGTTCTGAAATTTCTTCTTTCACCTTATCCCACACCTGTTCTTTTTCTTCCCAATCGAATCCAACCCCTCTTACCTTATCCTGAATACGATTCGCTTTAACCATTGCTGGCAATGATTGAGGCACACCTTCAAGAACAGTTCCTTTGCCACCTTTTTCTTTTAATTTCAATTGCTCCCAATTCTCTTCAACTTCTCGCGCATTAGCAACCTCTACATCAGAGAAGATGTGTGGATGACGATAGATCAACTTCTCGCTAATTCCCTTACAAACATCGGCAATATTAAAGTCATTGGTTTCAGAACCTATTTTTGCATAGAAGACAATATGAAGTAATAAATCACCAAGTTCCTTTTTTATCTCCTCTTTGTCATCCTTAAGTATTGCATCTGCCAGCTCATAGGTTTCCTCAATAGTTAGGGTACGAAGACTCTCCAACGTTTGTTTCTTGTCCCAAGGACATTTCAAACGTAACTCATCCATTATATGTAATAGCTCTTCAAAAGCTTTTAAATTCTCATCCATTTTTTAAATTTTAATAAGGGTATTTTTGCAATACTATCGCTCAAGACTCCAAGCTTCAGGTTTTGCAGCAAACCACTGTTTTACCTGCTTCCAGTTTCCTCTAAAAAAAGCTGAATCTCTATATCTATTCAAAGTTTCTTCTGATTGCCAATGGCTATGCGAAAAAAATAGGTTTCTATTATTAACATCCTGTAAAATTTCTAAGAAAGAGCAACCTTCAAAAGCCACAATCCCTTCCTTCTCTATCGATGTCAGTTTTTTGAAATCAGCGATATACTGATTTTGTATTTCTAATTTAACAAATCTAACGATCATGAAATTTAACTCTAATATCTGAATATGTATCTACTTGTAATAATTTAGACAACTCTCCTTTATTCATAGCTATCTCCAACATTCCTGCGGAATTAAAAATAGCAAGAATCTCTCCCTCGGGAACATCGCTGTAATGCTGACTTATTTTAGTGATTAAATGCTGATTACTCTGAACTAGAATCTCAAAATCCCGATCTTCTAAAATTGAGTAAAAACGATCTTTCGAAATATTCACAATAGCATTACTGAACGAATCAATATAAATTACCTTACCCGTCATGGTATCCTGCTGGATAAGAGCACGAATAGGAACCATATTATAAAGATATTTTACTTTCTTTCCCAATTTAGTGATTTTCCCTTGATTGTAGATATGTGCAGCGGTTGGAGCAAATACATCCAATTCTGGAAAATTTAACAAATTTGTGTTCTTGTTTTCCGATTTAACTTGAATAATCTCATCAGGAAGGTCTCTAAACATGAGGTTAAAAATACCATTATCAGTTCCTATAAAATAATGTCCCTTATGACAAACGACCACATGTGGTCGCTCAGGACCAGCTTCAGAATCAACTGTAATGATATGAATACTGCCCTTGGGGAAATAATGATAAGCATTTTTTACAATAAAACCTGCTTGGGATATATTATACATCTCAATATTCCTACTCAAGTCAACTATTTGTGCTCCTTCACAAAGTGATAATAATCGTCCTTTTAAAGCTCCCAAATAATAATCACGACCATTCCAATCACTGCATATCGTAATAACTCCCATGAATTAAATCTTTTTTAAGTTGATTTTAATCCGAAAAATAAATATCGGCTACTTACCTGTCAGGAATTTAAAGAAAGCCTATAAATGCTAATTGCTAAATTCTGATTCAATCGAAAAAAATAACTAATTTGTAGGTTCAAAAGTAATAAATCTTGAATAAAACTTATGGTGGAAAGACATATATCTCTAGGTACAATAGCCCCTCTCGACTTTTATGGCATCAATAACAGTAAATTTGAAATTCTAAAGGAATTATTCCCAAAATTATACCTTGTTGCGCGTGGAAATAAAATTATCGTAAAAGGTGAAGAGAAACTACTTGATTTATTTGAATCCAAAATTAATCTTATTCTTCAACATTACAATCAATACAATTCACTTACAGATGCAAATCTCAAAAGAATTGTATTAGAGAATAACGATCTAATTATCAGCCCTGAGGATCCAAAAAATATCATCCTTTATGGTACTAATGGTAAAATAATTCGTTCAAGAAGTCATAATCAACGAGATTTGGTTGAGAAAGTGGCAAAAAACGACATGGCTTTTGTAATTGGCCCTGCCGGTTCCGGGAAAACATATATAGCAGTAGCTCTTGCTGTAAAAGCACTGCGAAATCATGAGGTTAAACGTATTATCTTAAGTCGTCCTGCTGTGGAGGCAGGTGAGAATTTAGGTTTTCTTCCCGGTGATTTTAAAGAAAAAGTGGATCCCTACCTACAACCAATTTATGATGCTCTTCTAGATATGATACCTCCACGAAAGCTATCTAAACAGATTGAGGATGGTGTGATTCAAATTGCTCCCTTAGCATATATGCGTGGTCGGACACTTAACGATGCTTTTGTGATATTGGATGAAGCCCAAAATACCACAACGAAACAACTAAAAATGTTCCTGACACGCATGGGCAGAAAAGGAAAATTTATAATAACAGGAGACATCACTCAAATTGATCTTCTCGAAAAACAACAGTCTGGTTTAATACAAGCCTGTCGAATACTAAAGGACACTGAAGGGATTGCAATGGTAGAATTTGAAGATTCAGACATCGTTCGACACGAATTAGTCAAAAAAATTGTAGCTGCGTACCAAATTGATGAAGAAAACGAGGAGAAAAAGTAAAAAAAAAAGGAATAAAACTTATAAATTTGCAAGCGAAGAAGCAAGAGCTTCTATTTAATTAAAGAATTTCCATTTTATAAATAATAAATCAATCTGTAAAGATGAGCGAAGCAATTGTAAAAACCGATTTCAAATTTTCGAACCAAAAGAATTTATACGTAGGAAAAGTACGTGACGTTTATAATATCAACGATGAGTACCTTGCTATGGTCGTTTCTGATAGAATATCAGCATTCGATATCGTTTTACCTGCAGGGATCCCTTTCAAAGGTCAGGTTTTAAATCAGATTGCTGCCAAATTTTTGGATGCAACTGCTGATATTGTACCAAACTGGAAACTTGCGACTCCAGATCCAATGGTAACAGTTGGTCACCTTGCGGAGCCTTTCATGGTTGAAATGGTTATTCGTGGCTACTTAACAGGTCATGCTTGGAGAGAGTATAAGTCTGGGAAACGTACACTTTGTGGTATGCCAATGCCTGATGGTATGGTTGAAAACCAAAAATTTGAGAAACCAATCATTACTCCTACAACTAAAGCACTTGAAGGACACGACGAAGATATTTCAAGAGAAGAAATTCTTGCGCAAGGAATTGTTAGCAAAGAGGATTACGAAAAATTAGAAGCCTACACTCTTGCACTTTTCCAGAGAGGAACTGAAATTGCTGCAGAGAAAAACTTAATCTTAGTAGATACTAAGTACGAGTTTGGTAAAAAAGATGGACAAATCTATTTAATTGATGAGATTCATACGCCAGATTCATCTCGTTATTTCTACGCTGAAGGATATCAAGAGAGAATTGACAATAACGAAGCTCAAAAACAATTATCTAAGGAGTTTGTTCGTGAGTGGTTAATGGAAAATGGTTTCCAAGGAAAAGAGGGACAAGAAATTCCTGAAATGAATGAAGATCGTATTAAGCAGATTTCTGAAAGATACATTGAACTTTACGAGCAAATTATTGGTGAGAAGTTTGTAAAAGCTGACACAACTAATATTAACTCAAGAATTGAAAACGGAATTGCTTCTTGCCTTAAAGACATGTAATTTTCCAATCATAAGTTTTTTTTAAAAGCTATCCTTAAAAAGGATAGCTTTTTTTATTCCCATCCAGACGGTAGTTAACACCTATCTTTTCTTATGTATAGGAAAATAGTGTTTGATATTTAGTTTTTAACAAAAACAAAGTTATATTTGCATTAACCAAAAACAACCCGTTAAACTAACTAAATCGACATTTTGCATGAGCTTATCGTGCATTCGTCAACTCAAAGACACTATGAAACGCCTTATCCCCTTACTAATCCTAATACTATTAGGTTCGACAATCTCAGCTAAAAAAGTCAATAACTCGAATGATAAAGTTGGAGTTATTAATGGTACTATTAAAGATGTTAAATCAAATAATGTCATAGAATACGCAACAGTTTCTGTTTACAGTAAAAAAAACTCGACGCTTATAGGTGGGAC
>Ga0209272_10000274_pt1 | contig 49685 bp, 37 predicted proteins | sample tdDd002_FD_187125 | JGI IMG/M metagenome (GOLD analysis project Ga0209272, IMG submission 187125) | Marine sediment microbial communities from the Atlantic coast under amendment with organic carbon and nitrate - tdDd00.2 (SPAdes)... | ecosystem: Environmental > Aquatic > Marine > Coastal >...
CCACAAAGATACTGGAAACCACGATTTTATTACACTCCAAGTTACCTTATCCATTCAACTGCCTCATTACCTTCCAAGTGTTATTCTAACTGATTTGATTAATATATCAGCTCTAACACTTTCTTCTTCATGTATCAGCTGAACCTCTTCAAGTCTTATTGCACCGTCTCCTGTTAAAACAACTACACCTTCATTCTTATGTAACTGAATCACTTTTCCTGGAATTCTTCCAACATACATGCCAACTTCAACAGGTGTTGCTCGCCATATTGTTAACTTTTCACTATTAAGTAAAGTATAGGCACCTGGGAATGGTTTTGATGTGCCTCTAATCAGGTTATAGATGTTTTTAGTGCTATCGTTCCAATTTATAAGTCCATCTTCTGGATTTCTCGAGCAAGTGTATGTTGCTTTTGAATGGTCTTGTTTGATTCGTGGAACTTGGCCTTTTTTAAACTTTGGCCACTCATCAATAAGTATTAATTTAAGAGCATCAATACACTTAACCATAACATCAGAAACGTACTCCTTATCAGAAATCTTAATTTCTTTTTGAGCAACGATATCACCTGAATCCGCTTCAGCTTCCATATGAAATAGGCTTACACCACATTTGTCCTCACCGTTTATAATGGCCCAGTTTACTGGGGCAAAGCCTCGGTATTTTGGGAGTAGTGAGAAGTGAGTGCTACAGGCAGCAAATTTAGCTTTTGCTAAAACCTCTTTAGGTATTAATCTTCGAAATCCGAAACAAAAAATGAAGTCAATTTTATGTTCCTGAATTACCACTAAGTCAGTTGTCGAATGGTTTCTATAATATGGAATATTAAGTTTTATGCATAAATTAATTATCTTCTCATACCAACGTTCCAACTCATGGCTATGTTCATCATCCACAAACACGCATGAAACTGTTATATTAGTATTAGTGAGATAGTTTAACACTTCAAATCCGACCCTATTTCCAACAAACAACATCGTATTCATATCAATCACTCCATCTCAACATTCACTTTGCTTACTGAATTACACGTTCTAAATCGTTTAAAACTTGCAAGGTTCTAATCTCTCGACCTTTTGAATTCAAATGATAAACGGTATCAAAAAACATCTCATTCCCATATACATAATTCTCAGGTGTAGATATAACATCGCATTTCAACTCTGTATTTAGCTTATCTTCAAGTCCTTTTATTAAGTCAACATGTTCTTCATATCTATTCTTTGGAATACTTGGATAGCTAAAATATACCTGTGCACTTCTATTATTACAGTACTCTATATAATCATTCAAAAACTCGATTGTTTCTTGGTCTACAGATTCTAACCGTGCTTCGCTACTAAATAGCGGAAACTCTGAAATATCAATCGAATCTAACTCAAGATGAGTTATAACATCACCGTTTTCATCAAAGGCTGATCGAAAATAAACATTACCATGATCAAGACTATCCAATAACAATCTTGCTGTTAACTGCATATCCCTTCTGGTAAACTCTGGGATATTAGTAAACAAGCTTATTAACTGGTTTTCATCCAAATTTTTAATGCTTTCAGGTGTATACTCTAAAGTTTGACCTAATGTAGCATCACCATTGAGTGTCCCATAAAAGTGACTGTATTCCGGGGCCACAACAACAATATCTCCTTCTGCAATGTATGGTTTAACTTCGTTCATTATGAACTTCAAACCCATTCCAGCATGGATTCCCATATTTATTACATCAAAATCTAACTTTGATTCTAATTTTTCACTATTTAAACCAAATGCGAGGTTAGAGCCTCCTATAAATACCATTTTAGGCTTTTCAGCATTCTCCAGCAATTTATTCTTGTCTTTAACTGCACCAATATATGCATCTTCATCAATAGGTGTTAAATACACAAATAACACTAAGGAAGTAGATATAATAGCCAGCAAAATCAAAATTTTTAATATCAGTTTATTCACTTTTAAACCAACTCCTAAAATTGAAAATAGATGAACTCTTGAGAACTTGTCATAGCAAAGAAAATGAGATACATCATTGCTGCATAATATACACTCCATCTCACAACAGCTGGCGAAGAATCGAAACGTATCGTTAAATTGTCTCTACGCTGCATCATATGTACACATTCCATTATCAATATAGAAAATACAGCTACTGTGAATTCAAACTTGTTTAAGCCTAGTCCGGAAATACTAGAGAACACATATTTGGGATTCAGTATTTGTGGTAAATCTAAAATAATATTTTTTATAATATAGATTGCATCTGTCATCGTGTTTGCTCTGAAGAATATCCAAGCAAGAACAGTTAAGGTAAATGTCTTACCTACGCATAGAATTTTAAATTTTGTTGATGCCGTATTAATTCTGAACTGATTTATAATCCGCTTATTCATTTCTTGCAACACAACCTCTAAGACTAAGTACAGTCCGTGCAGTGCTCCCCAAGCAACAAAAGTCCAGTTGGCGCCGTGCCATAAGCCACTTATCAAAAATGTGACCACTAGGTTGAAATAATAACGAGGTAAAGCAACCCTCTTTCCACCTAGAGGTATATACACATAATCTCTAAACCAAGAAGATAATGATATATGCCATCTCCTCCAAAATTCACTTATCGACTTTGAGAAATATGGTCTTTTAAAATTCTCCATCAAATCGAAGCCTAGTACTCTCGCTGTACCTATTGCAATATCAGAGTATCCCGAGAAATCACAATATATTTGAAAAGTAAAAAATATCGTCGCCACCAACAAGGTAATACCATTATATTGAGTTGGATTTGAATATACGGTATTGACCAATATCGCAAGGCGATCTGCTATCACTAATTTTTTAAAAAAACCCCAACCCATTCTTCTGAGTCCACTGACAGATCTATTATAATCAAAATGGATAACCTTACTGAATTGAGGCAATAAACGTTCAGAACGTTCTATTGGACCTGCAACCAACTGTGGAAAAAATGATACGAACAATGCAAATTTTCCGAAGTTATGTTCAGGTTCAATTTTCCCATTATATACATCAATTGAATAACTCAGCGTTTGAAACGTGTAGAATGATATTCCCATTGGTAAAAGAAGATTAAATCGAGGCAGTACCATACCTTCACCTATTGAGCTAAAGAGAGGATTAACCATACTAGAGAAAAAATTATAATATTTAAAAGTAAACAGAAGACCAAGATTTGATAATACACTAAGATATAAGTATTTTGATCTATCTTTTTTATTCTCTAATTGTCCCATTTTTATACTTGCATAGTAATCAATACAAGTAGAGATGATAATTAGAATGATATACTCAGGTCTCCAGGACATATAAAAATAATAACTTGCTACAAGTAGCAAACCCCACCTAAACTTATGGGGCAAACTATAATAAAGTCCAATTACAACAGGAAAAAAACACAAAAATTGTAGCGAATTAAACAACATAACTTAAGCCCCTATTATTATTATTTCCAATATATCTTACAACACCATATATCCACAAATGTTAATGTCATCAAACATAACACTATAGTAAATAATATCACATCTAAACAGTATTATTAATGTTAAATTACATCCTCTTCATTAAGTATTATTATCACTTCACTATAATATTTACTGCAATTGTTGAATGTGATAAACTTTGTAAGTAACTGTGTTGCTTGAACTGCTTTGTAATTCAAATACTGACAGGCAACTCGAGCTATTAGAAAATTAGAAGTGGAGGCCTTTGATGAATACTGACTATGATAACATTATCATCGGTGCAGGGATATATGGCTTATACGCTGCAATCAAACTTACTGAAAAAAACAAACGTGTATTAGTCTTAGAAATTGAAGATGAAGCATTTAAAAGAGGTTCATACGTTAACCAAGCACGACTGCATAACGGGTATCATTACCCACGATCATACTCAACTGCATCAAAGTCAGCTAAATACTTTAGCCGGTTCTATAACGATTTTGAAAGCTGTGTAAACGCTGAGTTTGATAAAATATATGCAGTTGCAAAAAATTTTAGTTGGGCTAATGGCAATCAATTTAAAAAGTTCTCAGACCGATTGAATGTTCGATGTGATGAAATCAGTGTTTCACAATTTTTCACTGAAAACGAAGTTGACAAATGTTTCCTTACAACAGAATACGCCTTTGATGCAAAACTTATTAGAAATAAAATGCTTAAAGACTTAGAAGATACATCATGTCAAATCAAATACTCATCATTGATTGAATCCATCCATAAAGAAGATAATGTTTTTAAAATCAAACTTGCGTCCCAAGAATCTTTTACAACTGCTTTCATTCTAAATGCAACATATGCAAGTACAAATCAAATCCATGAGCTTATGGGATATGATAAACTAAATATCAAATATGAGCTCTGTGAAGTCATACTATGCGATGTTTCATCAGAAATAGAAAACGTTGGATTGACAGTTATGGATGGCCCATTTTTCTCTGTCATGCCATTTGGCAAAGCTGGGTACCACTCACTCACCTCTGTATCAAGAACGCCTCATATGACTTCATATGATTTCTTACCTACATTTGAATGTCAGAAGGATCCTGATTATTGCTCTCCACAAAGATTAGGGAATTGTAACGAATGTCCTGATAAACCTAAGAGTGCTTTTGTAGAAATGAATCAAATAGCAAAAAAGTACTTGAAAGATTCTATTCGAATTGATTATATCGATTCTATTTATACAATAAAACCTATTATGAAAACTTCTGAAATAGATGACTCTAGACCAACTATAATTAAGAAATTATCTAGTAAACCAGACTTCTACACTGTATTTTCAGGGAAGATAAACACAATTTATGATCTTGACTTAATACTCTAGATTCGGAGGCCAACATGGAATATATCAATAAAGAAAACAACTTTCTATCTGTTGTTGTAGTCTGTGAAAATAATGCAGATATAATTGAAAAAAGAATTAACAACTTAGGCGATTGCCTTAATGAAAATTTTAAAGACTATGAGATTATCGTTGTCGATAACTATTCAAATGATAACTCTATATCCAAGCTAAAAAGCTTAAATCATAAAATAACTATTATTGAACTCTCAAGAAAACATGGTATGCAAGCAGCGCAAAAAGCTGGTGTTGACATTGCAATTGGAGACTTTGTAGTATGAATTTATATAAATGTAGCATGGATGGTAACGATTTTGTTTTTCTTTCTCCAAAGAAATCAAGAATCACAACAAAACTCTTTTATAAAATGATGAGACAGTACTATAAAAAACAGTTTAAAGCTGACATAGACTCTACAATAATGGTTATTTCGTCAAGACGTGGATTAAACAAAACTGCAGAGACTGGTGATGTTATTGTAAATCGAAACATTTCTTATTTACTTTCCGGTTTAGAGTATCAGTTTATATATACGGAATTAGAAAAGCAAAACACTAGAGGTTTTTTTGAACGAACAGATTTATTTGTTGAAACACTTATTCATTATACGGATATCATCCCAAAACTGGGCAGTTTGATTTCGCTGTTCTTTATGATGATTTCTATACTATTTTTAATTTATAGTTTTAGTGCATACTTCATAATTGGAACCATTGAAGGTTGGGCTTCAACTAATACCTTTTTAGCATTCTCATTCTCTGGTATCTTCTTGATGTTGTCATTACTTTCAAAATATATGCTTAGTATTCTTCATCTATCAAAACGAACTAAACAATATGCATTTAAATCTGTCACGAAGAAATAGGTAGGTGATGATTGATGAAACTAAAAGTAGCACTTATCGGATATGGCTATTGGGGGAAAATACTTTCAACATATATCCATAACTCAAGTGAATTAGAATTGTTAGCAATTTACTCACCATCTGTTGAATGTGAAGGAATACTCACAAATGATATTAATGAAATAATTCTTAATGATAAAATTGATGCAGCTATTATTGCGACCCCTGTTCATTCTCATTATGAACTAGCAAAAAGTTTACTACGCCATAAAAAACATGTATTTTGTGAGAAACCGTTGACTTACTCTTTAGAAGAAGCACAGAAACTAAAAGCAATTGCTGAAGATGAAAATCTTATACTAGAAACAAATTACTTGTATTTAGACTCAAAATCCATTCAAAAAGGAAAAGAAATCTTATCTACTATCGACGAGGTTACATTCGCAGAACTCAAAATCAGTCAATTTGGCAAAGTATATCCAAATGAACATGTTTACAGTACCATAGGTAGTCATTTACTTTCAGCGGCATATTATGTTTTTGATGAGTTTAATTATGAATCATTTTTCAGACATCATATAGTAACCAATGAAGGCTATTCTGCATATGGTGATATCCAATTGATTGGAAATAATAGAAAGATAAACATTGCATGTAATTTAGTTTCACATGAGCGGACAAGACAGCTGGTGTTTCATGCAGAAAAAGATATTGTTGTTATCGATTTACTGGCAGACGAAACCGTTATTCATTACAAAGTAATTAACGACATCCTTGAAAAACACGATTCTTATTCTTTTGATGAAAGCAATAACATCGAGTATGCTCTTCAACGATTTGTTGATGTAATCTTAGGTAGCAGAAAAAGTAATATCAATTTATCGATAGCAGTAACAAGAACTCTCGATTTCAATTAATTTTGGTAAGTTAAAGAATATACGCAATTAAGAATGGTATGTCTATTGTTCTAGCTCAGGAGTTCAGTCACCTAACATTTCTACTGTTACATTATATTATTTGCACTATCGTATTATTGCCTAAAAGGAATAAATAACAAAACGGCAAGTATAACAAAGCCACTTATGATTAAACATAAGTGGCTTTTACAAATTACAGTTCTATATTGTTATTATTGAAGAAATCCTTGGCCCACATTTCAGGTTGACCTTCTACTTGGACACGTATCAGTTCTATTGCAGTTTCTCCTTTGCAGCCAATGCGTACACTCCCATTACAAGTGCTTTGATCAATTACGTTACTGCCAAGATTAGATTTCATATGATTAGCTTCCCAAACGATAACTTTTTCCACCACTCCATTAACACGTGCTTCAAAAAAAGCTCCTGGATAGGGTTCAGCAACCGCCCTTACTAAGTCATAAATTTCTTTTGCGCTGTCAGTAAATCTAAACTGTCCATCAGCAGGTCTTCTTCGTTTAAAGTATGTTGCTTTTGATTCATCCTGTTCAACAATGTTAAAAGAGCCATTGCACCAATTAACAATATTTTCGCGGATAATAAGCTTAGAAGATAATTTCACCTTATCATAAACCGTCTTAACGGTATCGTATTCTTCTATCTTAAAGTTCTTTTGAGCATATACACTTCCTGTATCATAGGTTGATTCCATCTTGAAGAAAGTATCTCCCCATTCTTTCTCACCCTTTATGATTGCCCAGTTTACACAAGCGGCTCCACGGCCTCGAGGAAGTGGTGCCGGATGTTCACCAATGCATGCAATCTTAGGAATATTCAAAAGATCATCTGAGAACTTTTGAGACCAACCTGATTGTATAATGATATCTGGATTCTTACTTTGAACAAACTCAAAACAATCCTTTTCATTAACATCTTCACAATAATAAGCTGGAATATTATACTTCATAACCAGATCTGCATATGAGTCGTAATTAGCCTTTTGGATAGCTACTAATGGGTTCAGATTAATTACTCCGACCACTTCTATGGATGATAAATCTGGATTACTTTTAATTTCCTCGATCATTTCCCTTCCAACGGGTGTACACGAAATAAAAAGAACTTTACTCATAATTTTCTTAACAGCCCTTTAGCCGTTAATCCCCTCTCATAACTAACTGATTCTAAGTCATTATTTTATCTTAATAATGCCTTTATTGGAACAAATCCTTCAGCATATTGAACTTTGTTTGAATAACCCCACACTTTATTTCTTTCAATTGTAGTTTCGAATAATCTCTGGAAGCGGTCATGACCATCCGTATACTGATTTAACGCCTCAATTTTCTTTTCAATGTAATCAGTCACATCGACAAAGTACGTTGGATAAAAAGCTTGAGACAGAGCATAAATGTTAGATTGATATGTCAATACATTATCACAATGCCTAGAAGCAGTTTTACACAAGTTGTGAGCCGCAATGTGATCTTGATTCATATCGTCCAGACAATGTATGAATATAGTATCAATCTCATATTTATATATAATTGATTCGATTCTTTGCATTACCTCAGTATCATAAGTAAGATAATTACATTTGATTGGTTCAAATTCTACTAACTCTGTCACACCTAAAACCTCACAAGCTTTCCCACTCTCATTCAAGCTTTTTTCATACTCAATTCTCAAGTTAAGGTGTTCAGAATCTGTCTCATTATCTGTTAAAGTCAACTTATAAACATTTTTACCTTCATCAACTAATTTTGCAGCTGTCCCAGCAACCGCTAATTCAGCGTCATCATAATGTGCACCAACAATTAAAATATTATTCATAATTAATAGTGTGATCTCTGAAACGAGGTCACAACTCCTTTCTAAACTCCTACTTTATGACTATAATAGTGCTATATAAATTGAATGCTGTTTCACTCTAATTGATAATCATTCTCATCGCATTCACTCTATACATAGTATCAAACATATAATCACATTTCAACTGAATGATACAAAATGAACTCAAAAGCAACTCATCTCATTTCATTAAACCAGTAAATCCTTATTGATTATGATATTTTATTGGTTTCGCTGGAGAACCTACTGCTGTACAATGATTGGGCAAATTCTTCACAACAACAGCTCCTGCTCCTACAATTGTCCCTTCACCAACAGTTATACCTTGTATAATCGCTGTACCTGTTCCAATATTAGAACACGTTTTCAATACAACATTTCCAGATACGTTTACACTTGGCAATAAGGTTACATAATCTTCAATAACTGCATCATGACCTACTGTACAATCTAAATTTACAGTAACAAAATCTCCTAGTTTTATATTCGTAGTCATTATTACACCGTCAGTAATAATTGATCCTTTCCCTATTTCAATATGCTTTGACATACGAACAGATGGAGCAATGAGTACAGGATAATTCACATGACTATACTTATCTAATTTTTCTCTAATGACTTTTTTAATTCTGGGATCCCCAATACCGATTACCACATTTATCTCAGATTGGTCAGCGATCCATTGTTCCCCACCAAGCACAGGATATCCATTTACAATTTCTCCATGTTTGGATATATCATCATCTATAAATCCGATTATCTGGATACTATCATCAGCTCCTTTGAGCTCTTCGAGTAGCCAGAGTATTTCTTTTGCAAAACCACTAGATCCATAAATTATGTACTTCATTCAATACCTCCTCGTCTATCAACTACTTAATATATCCTTGATATATTTTCTTTGGAAATGGCTGTTCTGTAAGTCTCGTTATTGGATCCCAATAATAAAATCCATAGTTCACGACATAAGGCATATTTTCTGTTTTGATTGTTATTTCTGCTTCGAACATTTGATTAACCTCAATTGTATCCAGTGGAGGATTAAAGGATACATTCTCTATCAATGTCTCTTCTTTGCCATTAATGTATTCCAATGGTACTGCATGTACATACATCATATAGGGAACATCGATGTCTGCTGTCTTTCTAAATGTCCAAATAAGCTTTACAGACTCTATGTTATCACGATCAACAAAATCATACCTTTGAAGACTTAATAATCCAATCTTGTTTTCAAAATTAGCACCATCCATATGATTATCAAAAGCAATATAACTTTTATTTACTTGCTCCACTAAATAGTTTCTAGAATCCATTATATCAAATAATTTGAACTTGCTTAAATACGTCTTATCACTCTTCGTTACGCCTAGATTTGTAGCCTTGAACATCTTAGGATAAACGTAATACCCGACCTCAGAGTTATCTTCTTTCAAATACCCTCTAATGAACTGTACTTGACGCGTCTCATCATAGAAATTTACTTTGTACTTACCACTAGGAAGTTCAAACTTCGTACCGTAAAACTCAGATCCTTTAGATACTGTTATTTTATAATGTGAACCTGTTTCGCCAATAAATTCAATTCTAAAACCATTTCCTACTGGTCTATCAAACTCAAATACAGCTTGCATATCTCCACCGTTTGTATTGAACACTATACTTTTACCATCAATGATTGTTTTAGGTCTACTAAGTGCTATATCACTGCTAAATAAAACAACTATAAGTAAGAGAACTCCCAAATATAAGCAGATATTTTTTTTCGATAAAAGCACATGATCTGTTGACAAACTATCATCCACTTGATTTTCATTCACAGAATCAAGTGAAAATATAGAGCTTGCACCCATGAATAACCAAATCATTCTGATGCCTTCTATATTAAAGAAAAATCCATAAACAGCAAACCAAATAACAAAAAGTTGTTCATAATAATGTTTACTATTTTTAAATGATATTAATATAAAAGTAATGTACAATAGTAATCCAACGAGCCCATTTTCAGAAAAAAAAGTTACATATGTATTATGTGGTACTTTAGGTGCTATCGCTTTCTGAAAATACTCTGTAGAAGTATCTACACCCGTTTTCTCAAAATACTCCACTGAAAAATTTGTAAACTGGCCTGTTCCAACACCAAACGAAATGTTGTCTTTCCCCATTTCAAAAGCGGTATGTCTTAATACCTCTCTGAAATCAAGTGCTGACCTTGAACTCTCAAAAATCCGTTCTGTGATTTGATCAAATAACCGTCCTGAATTGAAGTTGTGGTCGATGTTTAAACCAATAGCTAGTGCAATCAATACAATCAGAAAAACTGATATAACTTGATGTGTTCTGTGTTTTTGTTGCCATAGAAGTACTATCCCCAAAAGAGATAATGCAAAAATTGATGTTCTTGATCCTGTCATAAACAGAACAAAAATATATAATGGTATGGATACAACAATTATAGGTTTAATTTTACTTATTCTTATACCTAAGTATGATATTTTGCGCGAAGATCCTAACAATATGATTGCGTTTGTAAGTCCAAGTAAAAGTATCCATCCTGCTACGTTTGGATCATTAACTGTAGATATTACTCTTGATCCACTCATTGACCATGAGGGCCAATGAGTTAAATAAGCAAGACCTCCAATAAGTGCAAACACAACCGATGTTATCCAGAACACGATTTGAATGTACCATTTCTCCACATTTGAACTGAGCCATGTACCTATTGTAAAATAACCAACGACGAGTATCATCTTAACAGTTGATATACTCAGGCTTACTGCAAAATCTTGTTTCCCAAGTGATACAGGTATATTGAACATATAGCTATAGAGGGCGCTTACGCCCCCCCATATTAGCATCATAAATAGAATTATCCATTTTTGATTCCTTATGAAGATATGCCTAAATCCAATGAATTTCATAAACTTAAACAAAAAGAATAGACCCAAAACCGGCCAAAATATATCTGCTGGTGAAACCGTGACGAGTAATGGTTCACTAATAGTCTTTGAAATAAACACGAATACAAAAACCAAACATAAAAGAAAATTTTCAAGTCTCATTCACATCAACCTTAATTCAAGTTTCTTATTTTTGACCCCATACTACACGATTAACATAGTCTGTATACGAAAGAATAATTCTTAATACTTTTTCAGATACATTAGGCATCGAATAGTCTTCAACCCGTCTTAATGTATTTTCTGATTGTGTTTCTAGTACTTCAATTCCTTGAAGAATTCGTTCTTTTTTTAATCCAACCATCATTACTGCTGCTTCTTCCATAGCTTCTGGTCTTTCATGTGCTTGTCTAATATTCAAGGCTTTAAATGAAAGAATCGAAGATTCCTCACTAATTGTTCCACTATCACTTAATACAACTTTTGAATTTTTCTGAAGATGCACATAGTCACTAAACCCGAGCGGTTTTAAAATCTGAACACACTTGTCAAATTTAACACCCTTAGCCTCTATCATTTTTCTAGTTCTAGGATGTGTACTAACAATTATCGGCTTGTTATATTTCTTAGCAATGGCATTTAGACTTTCTACTAAATCCATAAAATTTTCTTCTGAACTTATGTTTTCTTCTCTATGGGCAGATACAACAAAATATTCACCCTTTATTAGATTTAGTTTTTCAAGTACGGTAGAGTTTTCTATATCATTTTTCTTAGAGTTTAATACCTCAAACATAGGACTTCCAGTTTTTATTACTCTATCAGCAGATAGTCCTTCTCGTAGAAGGTACTCACGCGCAATATCACTATAAGTCAAATTAATATCAGCAATATGATCTACAATTTTCCTATTTGTTTCCTCAGGCACCCTCTGATCAAAACATCTGTTGCCAGCTTCCATGTGGAATATTGGGATATGTTTTCTTTTAGCAGCTATTGCACATAGGCAACTATTTGTATCACCCAAAACCAGGAAAGCATCCGGTTTAACTTCGTCTAAAATTGGGTCTATTCTAACAAGAATGTTCCCGATAGTTTCAACAGCTGCTCCAACAGCTGCATTCAGAAAATAATCTGGTTTCCTTAGTTGAAAATCATGAAAGAACACTTCATTCAACTCATAATCATAATTTTGACCAGTATGAACTAAGATATGATCTACTGCTTTAGATTCATCTAGCTTTTTTAACACTGCAGAGAGTCTGATAATCTCTGGTCTTGTTCCAACTACAGTCATTACTCTTAATTTCTTCAAGATTATACCTCCAAGTAGAATGTATCAGGATTTTCTGGATCAAACAATTCATTTGCCCACATAACTGTTATCATGTCTGTATCCCCTAAGTTTTCAATGTTATGAGTATAGCCAGTTGGTATATCTACTACTTGAAGCTTCTCACCACTTACATGGTATTCAACGACCTCATCGGTTATTAAGTTTCTAAACCTAATAACCCCCCTACCACTTACGACGAGGAATTTCTCATTTTTTGTATGATGCCAGTGATTGCCTTTCGTAATTCCAGGTTTTGATATATTTACAGAAACCTGTCCCCTATCAGAACTTTTTAGAAACTCAGTAAAGGAACCTCTATTGTCAATATTCATTTTTAAATCATAACTAAAAGAATCTGTTGGTAAATAGCTTAAATATGTACTATACAGCTTCTTAGTAAAGTCATTTGTCATATTAGGAACGAGTAAAGATTTGCGACTGAACTTAAATTCATTAAGAAGTTCAACAATTTTTCCTAAAGAGACACTGTGAACACACTGAACTGCACAGAAGTCCCCTTCTACACTTACAACCCCATTCAATACATTGATAAATTCATTTAATACATCGTCAATGTAGACCAGTGACAATACAACTTCAGGATCGGATACAGTTATAGGCAATTCTCTCGCTATATTGTTGCAAAAGGTTGCTACTACACTATTATAATTAGGTTTACACCACTTTCCGAAAACATTTGGTAGCCTATATAAGAATATTTCGGCTCCCGAATCATGTCCATAAGCTCTTATAACATCCTCCCCAGCACGCTTGCTTTCTCCATAAAGATTGTCCATTGATGCTTGAATTGATGAAGTCACCAGTATCGGGCATGCATTTCTATGCTTCGTTAATGTATCTACCAAAGTCTGAGTAAAACCATGATTGCCTTCCATAAATTCAGACTCATTCTTAGGTCTATTTACACCTGCTAAATGGAATACGAAATCTGCCTTAGAACAATATATCTCTAACTCATCTTGGCTTGAATTTTTATCAATTTCTAAAATTCTGTACTTTTCATGATTCTTAAGTTCAGCAACTAGGTTTTTACCAATAAAACCATTCGCTCCAGTTACCAAAATATTCATTACTTTTCCCAACCTTTCAACTCTTCAATAACGTAATCTAGTTCAAGAAGTCTCTCCTTAATTTGCTCTACATTTAGCCTTACTGTATTGTGTGAGTTGTATTCTATTTCGCCTGATAAACTAACATCACCTATTTCAAGATACTTTCGATAGTTTAAATCCCTCTTATCTGCTGGTACTCTAAAGAAACCACCTAAATCTTCGGCAACATTATGTTCTTCTTTTGTAAGAAGCGTTTCATAAAGTTTTTCACCATGGCGTGTGCCAATTGTTCTAATCTCATTATCCGCATTAAATATTTCTTTTATTGCTTGAGCTAGGTCCCCAATCGTAGACGCTGCCGATTTTTGAACCATTATATCGCCCGAATCTGCATTTTCAAATGCAAACACGACAAGTTCTACAGCCTCTTCAAGACTCATAAGGAATCTTGTCATATTAGGATCGGTTACAGTTATTGGATCACCATTTTTAATTTGTTCAATAAATAGTGGAATGACTGATCCTCTTGAGGCCATTACATTTCCATATCTTGTACCACAAATTAGCGTATCCTCTGGATCAACCGTTCGAGATTTTGCTACAAAAACTTTTTCCATCATCGCTTTGGAAATTCCCATTGAGTTAATTGGGTAAGCAGCTTTATCCGTTGATAAACATATTACTTTCTTAACACCTTTGTCGATAGCTGCAGAAAGAACGTTGTCTGTACCAAATACATTTGTCTTTACAGCTTCAAGCGGGAAAAACTCGCAGGACGGCACTTGCTTAAGTGCTGCAGCATGGAATATATAATCAACACCATGCATAGCATCTTTTACACTTGCTAAGTCTCTAACATCGCCTACATAAAACTTCAATTTATCACTTCTGTATTTAATACGCATATCATTTTGCTTTTTCTCATCTCTAGAAAAGATGCGTATTTCTTTTATGTCAGTTTGTAAAAATCGTTTCATAACTGCATTTCCAAAAGAGCCTGTTCCACCAGTTATCATTAAAGTCTTATTCCTAAACATATTTCCCATCCTTTACCTTTTGCTTATTTTCCCAATTACAATATTGATAACGTACTTCAGTTCGTCACTTTTACTAAATACAACAACGTTACATACAATTGACAATATGCCACAAATAATTACATTGACAATCATCGCCCATATACTTATGCTACTGTTTAATCTTAGTAAGTATGTTACAGTTGCTATTTGTAGTATTCCAACAAGAACAAAACTTATGTATTTTTTCCAATATATAAGAACTTTTTTTTCAAAACCATATTTAAATAGAATATAAGGTTCAAACCAAAAGCCGCATATTAGATAGCTAAGTATAGTTGCCATGAACACGCCAGCAATTCCCCAATATTTTATAAATATGACAGAAAAATATAAGTTCATTCCTGCTTCAATAATAGATACATATTTAGTGTGTTTATACAAACCAAATGCTTCCCTAAATATTGAGAATGGTTTTCGTAAACCTTGTAAATAGAAGTTAATAACAAGGACAAACAGCACAGTCATTTCAAATAAATAATCTTCTGTATAAAAATATTCAATAAATGTATTCGTAACTGCTAGAAGACACATTGCTGATGCAGAGTATCCAAAATGACTAATTAACATTGTAGCATTGAAGACAGTTTCTTGTTTTTCATGTTTTGTCGTAACCCTCATATTGCCAATACTAGCCGTAATCGCTGCAAAAAACTGTGCTATTACTGAGTCTACAGCAGTTATAATCATATAATAGTTTGAATATATCCCAACACTTACAATGCCTATTAATTTAGATATCATAAAGTTATCTACTGTGTTGTTAATAACATGACCCACTTTAAAATATGCAATGGCCTTAGTATTTAAAATTATATTTGCCTTTACATCTTTTGATACTTCAACACTTTTTCTAGGTATCTTTCCTATTACTTTGTTGAATACATATGAAAGTAACATACCTTCAATTACTGTAAATACTATTTGTACTGTTAAGAATAGTATATAATTTTTCGTTACTATAAGAATTAGTATCTGAACAATTGTCAACGCTACAAATGAACTTGTCCTAATAATCTTCAAAATATAGTTCTTTTGATACGCTGTTAAAATTGTACCTTTATAGGTGAAAATGTATGTAATAGACGTATTGATTACAAACATTAAATATATCAATTGAATATGCCTTATATCAGGCATCTCTTTTATGAATACATCAAGAAACGGACTGATTAAACTTCCAGCTAAAAGTACAAATATACCTATTGATATAAATATTTTCCTGAATAACTTAATAAGTGCCCACAATTCATCTTGATTTTCTTCTGCAATCGGTCGATACAAAGAGTACATGATTGCAGATCCCATTCCGAGCTCAACAAAAGTTAAAGCCATTAGAATGCTAGAAAACAATCCATTTATGCCTAAATATTCTGCAGACAATTGGGTTATAAACACATACCGCCCAACAAAAGCAAATACAATTTTTATTACCTGGCTTAACCATGCTGTTAGTATGTTTCTTATGGAATTTTTAAGTCGTGAATCTTTCATACTTACTTTAAACACATTAAACCTCGTCAATTTTTACTGCACTATAATGAGGGGTATTCTCTTCAAACATATCAACTACCTTCTCATACTTTAAAATGACAGCCTCTTTTGCTAATATCTTCCGGATATCATTTGTTAAAGATTTAGCCTGATAATCAACTATATTACTATTGCCATATTTCATCAAATATTCAATTGCTCCATCATTCTCATGACTTCTGAGGTGTAGTATTGATCGACCAGTTGAGATATAATCGAACAACTTGCTAGGTACCATCCCTTCTCCTGAGAAGTTTAAAAGGTAATCCGCCTTAGCCATTTCCCGTCTTACCTCACTCCGACTTATGCTACCATGAAAAAATGCTGTACTATTCGAATAACTTTGCTTGAGCAATTCATGATAATATGTCCCATAGAAGTGAATTTCAACACACTTTTTTTCTCTATTCAACTCATGTAAAATTTCACATAAACGCTCCGGATTTCGATCATTAATATTAAGTGAACCAGCATATACAATTCTTTTTACTCCAGGATTACTCTTACTTACTTCAGGTATCGAGACTGGATTTAGGAAAGGAATATCTAAGTAATCCATTTTTTCTCTGTACAAATCATAACGTTCTTGTTTGTGATGTCTTTTATGAAACTGCATATTGAAAACTTTATCTACTTTTGAATATAACCGTTTCTCCCACTTCCATCCCAATTCTTCTAGTATTGGATACTTCTTAGCATTATAATTATTAGTAAAAGTATCTACCACATACAATATTGACTTAATCTTACGATTTTTCATTTTAATCATTGCTGCAGCAGTTACTGCTTCAAAAGGCACATACTGCCCAACCACTTTGTTGATACCATATTCATTACATATTTTTAAAGCACATCTATAATATCTGAACATAAACACTGGTGAAGTCATTGGATACCAAGGGAAGAACATTATCTTTTTTATTTTTTGAAGCATATATAACATTTTTAATGCGACAGATTGCTTCTCTTGTTTTACATTTCTAAGAATAAACTCTTTCAATTTGAAAAAAAATCTTGGTTTGACATGATGCACATAGACGCCCTCATGTACATCTAAAGTATTATCCATTTGCCTCTTATAAGATAAAACATGAACTTCGTATCCTATTTTCTTTAACCCTCGAGCTAACTCATTTATACAAATTCCATTTGCAGATGGATAAGGATAGTAGTAATCAGTCATTAATAGAATTTTTTTCATATCATATTCCTTCCGCATCTATTTCAAATGAAAAATTCAATATAATCTTAAGTTTCCAAAACCTGCATTTTCTCATTTAGTAGTCTAAATGTTTCACTTGCTAAGTTTAACTTAAAGAGTTCAGAAATTTTTTCAAAATCAATCATCTCAGCTTCTGACTCAATAAAATCTGATATTTTACATACATTAAAGTCATAATCATCGTCCAAACAAATCATTAAAGCATTCGGATACATGTTGTAATAATAACTGCAAGAATCAGTATTACCTCTATACAAGTGAATAATCTTTTTGCCTGTAGAAATATACTCAAAAATTTTACTTGGAATATTATCAGAATTAGTGTTTCCCATACTAACTAAATAATCTGCGGTTTTGTAGATATCTAATATTTCACTTCTACTTACAAACCCATGCCTTTCAATATAATCAGACTTGTAGTCGCCATAACCACTCCAACCATAAAAATGGGTTTTCATTTCCACTCCTGAGTCACCTAGCGTTTCGATTATTCTTAAAAAATCATCAATAATATCTGCTCTAACACTTCCCACATGGATAAATTTCAAATTTTGTTTTCGCTCTGACTTAATAGATACCAAATCCGAAACTAAAGGAATGTCCACATAGTCCATTTTATGCCTGAACTCATCATAAAACTTGTCTTTATAGTAAAGTTCATGACTTTTCATATTTAGGATGTAATCGTAGGTACTATATAAGTCTTTCTCATACTTACGGCCTTGTAAACTGACCCAGTTTGGGGATAGAAAGGAGTAGTTACGAGAAAAGTTACTAATCGAGTCTACACAATACATTGCTACTTTCAATCCACTATACTTCTTTTTTAACATCTTACCTGCTAGGAGTGTCTCTAAAGGTTTATGTGTCAAGATAACTTGATCAAAATTTAAATCCTCGTGCAATTTTAAGGCTCTCCAATATAGAGCCCATGCCGTCAATGGTGTTGTAAGTGGAAACCATTTCAAAAACAATAATGTTTTAATCCGGTTCATAAATACGAATATCTTGCTCGCTAATCTACCAATGCGTAGATTGCTGTTTGCATGTGCATACATTCTAAATCTATTGGCAATCGTCATCGAAACCTTGTGTGTATATATTCCCTCAAATACTTCGTCTTTCTTATCTCCACTCTTTTTTAAACACACAACATGTACTTCAACTCCATTATTTCTATATTCTTTCGCAATTTCATGTGTACAAATTCCCGTCGGAAATGGATGTGGATAATAGGAATCTGTTATAAACAAGACTCTCTCATTTTTATTATGTTTTATCATTTCCATATTTTCTTCCATCTTATGAGCAGTGCTCCTTTTTGGATATTTTCAATCTGACGTCTAATCTTCATTTTTTTTTGATTCTTCTCATATTGATGATCAGGCTTAGAATATTTTGTTATTAAATCGTATGTGACCTCTTCATATGGAATAAACTCATTAGGTACAATTAAATATCTATCCGTGTTGTAAGTAATACCTGAGACTAACATTTTTCTCTTTTGTAAATGAAGATATTCTACTTCTTCTTGTCTAACACTACCTTCCGATATATAATGTTTTGTGACTTTGCCTTTGTTCCATTCGTATATCTGTGGAGAATCAAAATACGCACGTTCGGGTTGCGCATTCTTAAATTCCAAGCAGCTATAATCAATATCAGCAAAATCAAGACTATAGTAATTTAGTATATTCTGTTCTTCACATAGTCTTCTTATTAAAAACCCTTCGTCAAAATGCGAGCTGTAATCCAACGATAAAAAATCCTTAGCACTCATATTATACTTGGTCGAATCCATTAAAGAAAACTTATTTACTCTATCATCATTTCTATACAAGCAAAAATGACCGTGCTTGTATACTCTATCATAGTGGTTAAGTATCTCATCATTTACATAGTTCGAAATGATCCCAAAAATCAAATCCACATCGCAGTATCCCCAGAAATCATAATCAGTAAGATAGTCTTCAAAAATGAGTCCAAAAATTGGGCGATAATCACATAACTTATATGGATTCTCTAGTCTAAAGTCAAAGTCCAATATCTCATTAACTTTTCTTTTTATCTCATCGAATGATATTTGGATAAACTTTATATTTTTAGGCACTTCTTTATTCCAAACAATGTCTGTAAATATTAAAAAAGTCACATCATCATTTTCAGTTGCGGACCTCATCCAAAGATCGAAATAATTTGGAAACTGTCCAAAATAAGGTATAATCACTGCAATTTTTGACATTAAAATCCCTCTTTATTTACTCGTAATCTATTCATTCCATGCATTAAACTATAATAAAATGGAATTACCGTCCCTGTTAATGCCATGGCAAAAAAACATGTTAAAAAAACAATTAATACTACAAAACGTTGGATAGAATTCTTGGAGTATAAAAACATACTAAGTAAATAGATACCCCAGATAATCAGCCCAGTAATACCAAACATATAATAAACTCTTGGCCATTGTGAAAGATATCCAGACTCAAAAGTCACCATACTGTATCCAAACAACACTTTTGTTAAATCGGTAGAAGTTAGATTATTCGTAAAACCAAACAACCTAACAGTTGCACTAGAGTAAGCGTGAGTAAATCCAATAAATACAGTATCCAAATATCCCAAACTTCCCAAAATTAACAAACTCATAACTAAACCTACTCCAAGCCTTAGAATGAGTTTAACTCTTCCTTTAATGATAGTTAAAAAGAACCAATATCCCCACGCTAGTAACATCATAAAAAAGCCAGTACTACTTCGTGCACATATTATTCCCAGTGTCAAAAACACTTCAAATTTTATATTTTTGTTTGAAGTCAAAGCTTTAAGTAAAAGAGCGATACACAAATACATTCCAACATATGCACCATACCCAGACGGTTCAACAAAAAATGAATGGGGCCGTATTTCTAAATTGTTAGCAATGTAATTATTAACAAGCAATTGTCTTTGCTTCAATATGGGGATATAAGCAGTTGTATTAATTCCAAACACCTCTGCAAAAAACAATTGAATTAGCAAATAAATCGTTGCATAATAACATGTTTTCTTAAAAACATGCAGCCCATATTCAATATCAAAAAGCGAATCATGAAACAAATATACACTCAACAAGTAAAACAAGGTTTGCATGATGCTAATATAAGGCTTTGCATTTGTTATAAAAATCGTCAAGAAAAGTTGCAACACTAAATATACTATGATTATAGTTAAATACTGTGTCTGCGATTCACGATTTATCTTTGTTCCGACGATTGCAAAAATAGGAAATAGCGCAAGTAATATCCATGTCCCATATGGCAAATAAAAGCTATAAACAAAAAGTATAGGACTCAATATACAAAACGCAGTATAAATTTTGCTAACACTTGTTCGCATTAAAGATTCTTCTTTCTGTACCAATTTAGATAACTGAACCACACAACTCCTGGCAAATAACTAGCAAGAGCAGTAGGGACAAAGTTTGCATCTTTCAAAATCCCCTTCTTCCCCACCAACATACTACATGCAATATAGTGTGTCGCACATTTTAATCTTACTTTCAAAGGTGCTTTCTTCTTTTCAAAAATACGCAAACGCTCTAGATATGCTATTGAATAACTATTTGGGTTTTTCGCATAAGTACTTAGAATATTCCTTGTGTATCCGTCATCTAAGTACTCCTTATAATATAAATCGTCATCATTTAGAATGAGCAATGGTTCCTCTACATTTAAATACCGATTGCTCGGAGGGAACAGCTTTTCGCCCGGAAATACAGGGGCAGGATACTTATCAATATACTCTTTTTGATAGACGAGCATTTTGTCACCTAAAATTTTGTGAGTATAGTATACATCAAAAAATGTGCTCTTAACTAAGCCCTCAGGAAATCTTGTTCCAATTACCTCGCCCGATTCTCTATATGTTTCATTGGCAATGATACCAGCACAACCGCTTGTATCATTACTGTCCCAAAGCTTTCTAACTTTTTCCACTGCAGACTTACCAAGATCATCATCTGAATCAAGGCACATAATCAAATTTGTTGTACATTTCTCATAAGCATGATTATAGGCTGAATGTAAACCGCCATTTTCCTTGTAGTGATAATCAATCCTTATCTTTTTCTCATCCACCCATCGATTAACTAAATCTTTAGTATTATCAGATGAACCATCGTCTATTAGTAACCAAATAAAATCCTTATCTGTTTGATTAACCAAACTTTGATAACAACCATCTAGTGTATGTTCTCTGTTGTATGTAGGTGTAAACACCGTAATTGTACCTGCTTTTGAACTCATAAGGACATCCCTCTCCTTGAATCACTTAAATGAACTATACATATCCATGTATCTTTTGATCATAATTTGAATATCATATTCTTTTGCACGATTAATGGCCTTGTTTTTCACTGACTCGTATAACTCTCTATTCTCTGCGAGTTTGGCAATGTTTTCTCTTAAACCCTCTGCAGAACCTTTATCAAATAGTAATCCACCGTCACCAACTACAGAGTTAAGCCCAGGAACATTTGATGCAACTACAGGAACACCGCAGGCCATAGCTTCAGCCGCTACCAGCCCGAAGCCCTCCCAGTTCGATGGAATAACTGCAATATCGGCCATTTTAACAATCTGAGGTACATCACTCCGGTATCCTAGAAATTGTACTCTATCCGATAAGTCTAATTCATGAGCATAAGTCTTGACTTCATCAAGTAATCCACCTTCACCTACTAAAATGGCATTAAATGGTTCTGGCAATTGATGAATTGCATCAATTAGCACCTTATGCCCTTTTTGCTCTGTAAAAGATCCTACCATTACTAATACAATACTTTCTTTATCTAGATCAAAGTCTTTCTTATCATATGCATTAGCAGTCTCAAAGTTATTGAGTTCAATTCCATTATGAACTGTAGCAACTTTTGTATTGCTTTTTAAACGTAACCATTGGGTCAACTCAATATATGTAGCCTCACTGATACAAATTATATTGTCGTACAAACTATAAATAAATCTTTCAAGGTATTTAAATAGAGGTTTCTCTCTTCTTCGATTAGTTGTATTATGCTCAGTCATAAAGTAGACAGCTTTATGCTTTTTAATTATGGTGAGAATCCATTTTGACAAAGCAACATAATAGATCGTAGGAAAAAGATGGGCATGTACAACATCGTACTCATTGATATTTATATGTTTCACAATTTCAATTAAGTTCTTTATACTATACTTTCCAAAATTCAAGACTCTAATGTTAACATTGTTGTTTCTTAAAGACTCTGAATACTTGTCACTTCGGTCGTTTAGTAATAGTACATCACACGTATTAGTCGTGTTAATAGATATCGTCAGCTGGGATACTAGCTTTTCAGCACCACCACCAGCCAAATTGTTGATCACATGCAATACTTTCACCAAACGTCCCCCCAATACCTCATATGATTACAAATTCTCTTTGTACCATTGTATTGCTTCATTTATTCCTTTTTCGAAATCCCAACTTGGTGAATAATCAAATGAATCCTTAGCTTTACTAATATCAGCATTACTGTGCTTTATATCACCTTTTCTATCAGGACCAAACAATGGCTCATTTTTTTTTCCCAAAGCAGTACACAAGTGATTATACACATCGATAAGGTATTCACGACCACCGTATGCAATGTTAAACGCCTCACCAGCGTACTCCTTAGAAGCTAAACAAGCTTTAAGGTTCGCCTCTATAACATTTTCAATGTAAGTAAAATCTCTGCTTTGCTTTCCATCTCCATTTATTGTAGGCTGTTCATCATTAAGTAGCTGTTTTATAAACTTAGGTAGTACCGCTGCATAAGCACCATTGGGATCTTGTCGTTTTCCGAACACGTTAAAATATCTTAAGCCATAAGTATCCAATCCATACAATGTAGCATACAACTTAGCATAGGATTCATTAACACTTTTAGTTAATGCATAAGGTGATAATAACTGTCCCTCACGGCCTTCTCTTTTAGGCAAATTAGGTTCGTCACCATATACAGATGAACTTGAGGCATATACAAACTTCTTGACTTTGCTTTGTCGCGAAGCTTCCAGCATGTTTACTGTACCTTTAATATTTATTTCTTCATAAAGAACTGGCATTTCTATACTTCTTGGTACACTTCCCCAAGCAGCTTGATGAAGAACATAATCAACACCTTCAGTAGCTTTCATACATGTCTCAAAGTCTCTTATATCCCCTTCAATAAATCTATACCTATCATTCTTCATAAATAAATCGACATTACCAATTTTTCCATTGGATAGGTTATCTAGACATCGCACCCTATAACCTTGGTCCAATAAAGCTTCACAAAGATTTGAGCCAATAAATCCAGCTCCACCAGTAACTAAAAATAAAGAGTTTTGCTCAAACTTTACATCTTTGTATCCCATTGTTCTACCTCACACCTACAATCTCCAATACTGGTAACCTAATTTTTCATACTCTTTACGATTTAAGATTCCCTTAATATCTAGAAGGACTTTATTCTCATTTAATCCACACTTAAACATATTATCATAGTCACTTGATTCATATTCTAAGAACTGCTTATGACCTACTGCTACAATAACTGCATCCATGTCTTTAACATCGTCAATACTGTCTAAAGTCAGACCATATTCCTCTCTTGCTTCTTCCCTATCTGCTTCTGGGTCAGCTATTACTGGATCTATTCCATAATCCTTCAACTCATTTACAATATCAATTACACGTGTATTACGTGTATCAGGACAATTTTCCTTAAAAGTTAATCCTAATATCGCAACCTTTGCTCCTTTTACAGGAACATCTGCCTTAATGAGTTTCTTAATTAAATTTCTTACAACGTATTTGCCCATATCATCATTAATTCTTCTTCCAGACAATATTATTTGTGAATGGTATCCCAATTGTTCTGCTTTATAAGTTAAGTAATAAGGGTCCACACCAATACAGTGTCCGCCAACAAGTCCAGGCGTGAAGTTTAAGAAATTCCACTTTGTACCAGCTGCAGCAAGAACAGCCTTCGTATCAATATTCATTTCATTGAAGATTATAGATAACTCATTCATAAATGCTATATTGATATCACGTTGAGAATTTTCAATAATTTTTGCAGCTTCAGCAACTTTGATAGACTCAGCTCTATGTATTCCAGCATCAACTACCAACTCATACACCTTTGCAATTACATCTAAAGACTCATCATCCATACCAGATACGACTTTAACTATAGTCTCTAACCTATGAACTTTATCACCTGGATTAATTCTTTCTGGTGAATAACCGACTTTAAAATCGTAGCCACATTTTAATCCAGACTCTTCTTCTAAAATTGGAATACAAATCTCTTCTGTGACTCCAGGATACACCGTTGACTCAAATACTATAATTGACCCTTTTACAATATTTCTGCCTACTGATTTACTTGCAGAAATAAGCGGTGCTAAATCTGGCTTATTGTCACTACTAACTGGTGTTGGTACTGCAACGATATGAAATTTTGCATCTTTGAGTCTTTTTTCATCATATGTAAACTCTACGTTTGTATTCTTAATTGCATCATCTCCAACTTCTTTAGTTGGGTCAATCCCCTGATTGTATAAATCTACTTTTTCTTTACTAATATCAAAACCAATTACATCCACTTTATCTGCAAATGCAACTGCAATAGGCATCCCCACATATCCAAGTCCAACAATTGATATTTTTTCTTCTTTATTCTTAAGTAAATCGTATAGATTCATGATTATCACCCTTTGCTCTGATTTCCTCTAAATATGAAGCTACTACAATATCTCGACTAAACTCATTTTCGACTTTTATCCGTCCTGATTCCCCCATCGCTTTTTTTTCCTGATGGGGAAGACTTATAAATCTTTCGATTGCATCTATCAACGCTTGTGCATTTTTCACTTCAAACCCAAATCCACTTTGGCTCTCATTGAAAGTTTCAATACATCCTGGAACATTTGATGCTAACACAGGTCTACCCATTGCGGCTGACTCTAACAGGACATTTGACAGCCCCTCATGATACGAAGGATGTATCACAGCATGTGCTTTCTGAATAAATCCCCTTACATCAGATTGTTTGCCATGGAAAACTACTATCCCAGATTCATGAAGACTATCTATTGTATTTTGATATGATTCCTCACAGAAACCTATAATATCAAAGTAAACATTCTTATATTTGCTTTTGATGAAGCGTGCTGCTTCGAAAAGCTCCTCAACACCCTTAGCTTTCATTATTCTCCCTATAAATAGAAACCTAATGGTATCATCCGGTGGATACTGTGAATAAGCATATTGTTTAAGGTTCACTCCCGATCCTGGAATCAATTTTTTCTTTCGTTTAATCAAACAATTATCTGTAAAAAACTTCATGTTTACATTGTTCTGAAAGAAAACACATTGTGCTTTTCTTAATCCGAAGCGATAAAGATTTTTTGCAATTAAACTAAGTAAGTTTTTCCGTTCAAATGCAGTCCCTAACCCAGTGACATTAGCTATATAAGGCACATTCATCCACGCACAGGCCATACCACCATAAACATTTGGTTTCACCGTATATGTGAGAACTATATCAGGTTGTTCTATTCTAATAATTTTCATGTAAGATATGAGCGTTTTGAAATCTGCAATAAAATTAGTGCCTCTTCTATCTAACGGTACTTCAACAAACTTACAGCTCAACGCCTCAAATATCGAAACGTACTCATCATGTGGCATCGCAAGTGTTACCTCGTACCCCTGCTGAACAAGTTCTTCCAATAGCTCTTTTCGAAACTTATACAGCCCCATGCCAAGGTTTGTGAGGACCAATACTTTCATTTATTTCTCCTTATTACCGGTAAATCGCTCCATAGTTACTGTAGTTCCCGAACTTATTCCTTCTTTTACCAAGACCTTTTTTATAGTCTGTAGAATAATAATCCAGTCAAGCTTAAGTGACATATGATTTACATATTTCACATCCAACTTAAACCGTTCAGGCCAGCTTATCATATTTCGTCCATTTACTTGGGCATATCCAGTTAATCCAGGTCTAACATCATGTCTTGTCATCTGTTCCGTGCTGTAAAGCTCAAGATAATCAACAAGCAAAGGTCTAGGACCAACTATAGCCATATCCCCTCTTACTATGTTCCAAAGCTCAGGGAGCTCGTCCAAGCTGGATGCTCTTAATATTTTGCCGAATTTCGTAATTCGATGCGAATCTGGTAGCAAACATCCAGAGCTATCTTTTTTATCTGTCATACTTCTAAACTTATACATCTTAAATATTTTGCCTTTATAACCAGGACGTTCTTGTACAAATAGTATTGGACTCCCCAGTTTGAACCGAACCAATACTGACAGAATTAGCATTAAAGGACTTAAGACTACAAGGGCAAGTGAAGCTAACAGGAAATCCAGAACTCTTTTAATGTATCTTGCGTAAACCGTATCTTTCCCCATTTAATCCCACAATCCTTTTATAATTTCACAGATTTTCATTAAGTCATCATCCGTCATCTTAGTATCTGAAGGTAAACATACACCAGTGTTAAATAATTTCTCACTAACACCATTACCGAAATAATCGTATGAGTCATAAAATGGCTGTAAGTGCATTGGTTTCCATACTGGTCTAGATTCAATGTTATGCATTTCTAATCTTTCCATTAACTCTAATGGTTTTACTTTTCCTTCTAATGTAACTACACTTAACCAGAAATTCGGACTATTCCATTCATTCACAGGCATAAAATCTAAACCAAATAGTTCGCCTAATTCTCGTTTATAATAATCAAATATGTACTTTTTCTTTTGTACTCGATTCTGCAGCACTTTCATTTGACCAATACCTATTCCCGCCAGAACATTGCTCATTCTATAATTATATCCCAACTCACTATGTTGGTAATGACGTGCTTTATCTCTTGCCTGAGTCGCCCAAAACCGGGCTTTATTTATCATTTCCTCATCATCAGAAACAAGCATGCCACCACCAGAAGTGGTTATGATTTTATTTCCATTGAATGAAAAAATGCCGTATTTTCCACTTATTCCGGTTTGTTGACCTTTATACGTCGTCCCAAGTGATTCTGCAGCATCTTCTATTAGTGTTACACCATAACGATCACAAATTTCTGTAATTCGATCCAAGTCAGCTGCCAAACCATACAAGTGAACCACAATTACAGCTTTTACTCTATCTCCATACTTTTCTAACGCTTTTTCTAAAAGTTCTGGATCCATATTCCATGATTCTTCATCACTATCAATGAAAACCGGGATAGCTTTCTCATACATGATTGGATTAGCAGTAGCTGAAAATGTTAATGATTGACATAGAACAATATCATTTTCAGTTACGCCTATAGCTTTTAAAGCTAGATGAATAGCTGCAGTTCCAGATACAAGAGCAGCAGCGTGCTTAGAGCCTACTGAATCCGCGAAAACATTCTCAAATTGTGTAACATTTGGACCTAATGGTGCAATCCAATTTGTATCAAATGCACTCTTAACATATTCTAATTCAAAGCCTTCATCACTCATATGAGGTGATGCCAACCAAATTTTTTTAGACATGACATGTTTCTCCTTAATCACAATAATCAAATCATTTTACCAAGAGTCTTAATCATATGTAAAATAACTGTACAAATCTCATTTTAGATACCTAATCACAAACGGGCAAAAGCTGTAGAGATTCCTACAGCTTAATAACTTCCTTAAGTTTATTTGATACGTACCTTACATCCTCTTGACTCAATGCAGGGTGTAAAGGCAATGATATTTCGCCATCAAAAAGTCTTTCTGCATTTGGGAAATCACCACGCTTAACGCCGTAGTTTGATTGATAAAAGGGTTGTAAGTGGAGTGGTATAAAATGTACAGACGTTCCCACTCCAGACTTATTCAAAAACTCTATAATTTCGTTTCTATTGATTAGCTTTGGATTTTTTATAACTATTGGAAAAAGATGCCATGCATGTTCAACATTTGTCTCTACTTTGTGTAGTGATATTACATCCGTAAGGGGTTCTAGTTCCTCCTTATACCAATCTATAATTTGCTTGCGCTTTTCCTGCATCTTCTCAAATTTCTCAACTTGCGCTATGCCTAACGCAGCTTGGATATCAGTCATATTGTATTTGTAGCCTGGAGCATTAACTGAATACTGCCAGTTTCCACCTTTTTCATATCTATTCCAAGCATTCTGACTCATTCCATGCAATGATAACACTCTTACCTTTTCAGCAATCTCAGAGTCATCTGTGACAAAGAGACCACCTTCCCCAGTAGTTAAATTCTTAGTTGCATAAAAACTGTAAGCACCCACATGTCCAATTGTCCCTGCAAGTTTGCCATTATGCTTCGCTCCAAGTCCGTGTGCAGTATCTTCAATTACAATCAAGTCATGTTTGTTAGCGATTTCCATTATCTTGTCCATCTCACATACACCACCGCCGAAATGAACTGGAATTATAGCTTTTGTTTGAGGTGTAATTGCCTTCTCTATCTTGTCAGGATCTATATTAAAATCATCTAAAACATCCACAAAGACTGGTTTGGCACCTACATGCACAATAACATTAGCGCTTGAACAAAATGTATATGGTGAAGTTATAACTTCATCGCCAGGACCTATCCCATAGGCTACTAAAGCTAAATGTAATGCAGCAGTACAAGAGTTCAAACCTATTGCATGTTTAACACCTAACCATTCTGCCATTATGTTTTCAAACTTACTTGTTTTTGGACCTTTCGAAAGCCACCCCGAACTTAACACTTCAGAAATATACTTGTGTTCTAGTTCTGATATATATGGTTTTGAGAAGGGAATATACTTATTCTTCATATCCCACTAATTCCTTTCTTTAGAACTCATAGATTGATTAAAAGTTGGTACTAAATCATGAATATGTTTCTTAAGTAACGTAATATTATCAAATCTCAAATTCATCTTTAATGCATCCAAATTACTTGTTATCCAGTTTTCATCTATGTTGCTAGGTTTTTCTATGAAAATCTTTTCATATTTTGTAGCAACTGCGTTTGATTTATCGAGTATGAGTTCCTCATAAAGTTTCTCACCTGGTCTTAATCCTGTAACTTGGATTTCAATATCCACTTCTGGCTCTAGGCCACTTAACTTAATCATATTTTCAGCTAAATCCCTAATCCTTATTGGATCTCCCATATCTAAAATGAATATTTCACCCTCAAGCGCAAGCGATGTAGACTGTATTACAAGTTTTGCCGCTTCGGGTATAGTCATAAAATATCTAATTATATCCTCATGAGTAAGGGTTACAGGCCCTCCCTCTTCAATCTGTTTCTTAAATATTGGAATAACACTGCCGTTACTACCTAGCACATTTCCAAATCTTACAGCTGATAGTTTAGTTTCTCCATTGTTACACTTAGATTGGACAACGAGCTCACAAATCCGTTTAGTGGCACCCATAATATTTGTTGGATTTACAGCTTTGTCTGTAGATATCAAAGTGAATCTATCTGCCGCATACTCAATAGAAGCGTCTACAACATTCAATGTCCCAAACACGTTATTTTTAACGGCTTCCATAGGGTTAGACTCCATTAATGGAACATGTTTATGGGCAGCCGCATGAAATACAACCGCTGGTTCATAAATACTAAAAACCTCAAAAATTCGCTCCCGGTCTCGTACAGAGGCGATTATAATTTCATAATCTAACTTTGGATATTTTCTTTTAAGTTCTAGTTCTAGTGCATATACACTATTCTCATAAATATCAAGCATTAGTAACTTTCTTGGATTAAATTCAGCAATTTGTCTACAAAGCTCTGATCCAATAGACCCTCCAGCCCCAGTTACCATAACAACACGATCATCAATCACTTCAGATATCGATTCAATATCTAAGGATACTTCTTCACGTCCTAAAACATCTTTTATATCAACTTCTCTAATTTGATTAATAGATACCTTGCCATCAATTAACTCATAAACACCCGGTAAAATTTTAAGTTGTGCATCTGTATTACTCGCAATATCTACAATTTCCTTTATTTCCGATCTAACACTTGAAGGCATTGCAATGATAATTTCTTGAACATTATATTCAACAGCAGCTTGGATTATTTTATCTCTTCCACCTACAACAGGTACTCCATTCATCTGTCGATTTTGCTTCATTAGATCATCATCAATAAATGCAACAGGATGGTAATTCAACTCATGATGATTATTCATTTCTTTTACGATGAGAGAACCTGCTTGACCAGCACCGATAATCATAACATTCCTGCATGTTAACAATCTTTTTCTTTGCTTATTTTTCCACATTCTTATTAATCTGTAGCTAAAACGAATCCCACCAAGTAACATTAGTTCTAAAAACCATGTTAATATATAAATACTTCTTGGAAATTCCAACCCTTTTATTATGATAAAACTCATCGACATTGCACTCGCAAAAGTGACAGCTTTTACAACTTGAAGCATTTCATTGGCGCCAGCATGTTTCCACAAGCTATTATACATTCCAAATACATACATAGTTATGATTTTGATAACAACAACAGTTGCAATCGAACCATATAAAACATTTAAATAATCTGTTACTATCTGTGATGTAAAAAACTCGTTATCAAATCTAATTAGAAAAGCAAGCATATAAGATAAGAATATTGACATGGTATCAAAAGCGACCAACATAAATTGTCGCACAGTTTTTTTCATTCTTTGCATCCCCTTAGCATTAACTGTCAAATTTTGAATTACATGACTTGCACGTCTAACCAGTAATTCTCAATCCATACTTTTGTGGTATATTTCTTCTATATTATTTCGGATTTGTACAATAACTATGCCTTATCAGTTTCAAAGCGTTCTCTTTTTGTAAAATGAATAAAGTATCTGATAATTAGGAAAAACACAGCTAATCCAAATCCAACAACACCTGCAACAATTGCGTTTATTACATCACTTGTACCTGTCGGTGAAGTAGGGACCACTGATTGAGACTCAAGTATTATGTTCGATCTAGTTATACCAAATAGAATACTTGTACTACTTGTTTCATAATTATCAACACTTTTCAGTTCTAAATCGCGCAACTCTTTATCAATCATCTCAATAAGATTGACATATGCATCTGTAACATTTGATTTTGACTGCAGAAGTAAACTCAGTTTTACTTGCTCATCATTCAGATCATTTTCTAGAGCTAAGTAATTCGGATTCACAACTATAGATTTATCAGCAATATCAACTAAGTCACTCGTATTCAGATTGACTTCAGATAATTTAGCTTTCACAGTCTCTCTCATATCAACAAAAAATTGTTCCGTCTCATCCATCAGACTTTGTATTCCATCAATTTTCGAATTAGTCGTGTTAATTTCACTCGTTAACCTTATAAGTAGTCGCTCATTCGTAGCCATTAAAGAGCTTTTCATTAGATTTAAATCTTTTGATTCCACTTGCTTTTCAAACTCAATCGCCAACACATTTGCAATTTGAGCTGATAGATTAGGATCATCAGTCTCTACTTCAATATTAATAAGATTACTATTACTCTTGTTTGTTAGGGTAATCATACTTCTTAAATCATCCGCCATATATTTATCATTAAGGTTTAACTCATTAATTACTCGGTCCAACATATCATTAGTCATCATCTGCTCCAAATACGATTCTAACGATTGGGGTTCATTTGCTTTTGTACCTTCAAGCAAATTGTTTATACCAAGTTCAGTTGATTCTGTAGACGAGACAGTGTTTATTGATACAACCTTATCAATAACGACAGTAGCCGTTGAAATATAGTTCTTTGTGACAAGAAAGTTCGATATGCTCCATCCAATAAGCGCTGTAATTAAAACTGAGAGAATAATGACTTTTTTCCCCTTCATACAAACTTCAATTAAATCAAAAAATGATATTTCCTCATCTACCACATTATGTTTATTCATACTTATTCCTTCCCAGAGTTAATCATCCAAACGATTTATTATGTTATATCCCATTACCGTCCAAAGAATTGAACCAGTATGTACTGTACTATCATTAAACATAAAAACAATAGCAACAGCTGTAAAACTCAACATTTTCCATACAAGCAGTTGTCTATCTGAGTTACTTGAATTTATCAATGAAACCATGTACATAATAATACTCAAACAAAAAACTAACAGTGCAATGAGCCCAAAAGAGTGTCCTATATATAGGTATGCATTATGAGGTTTATCTACGGCAAAGTAATAGTCTCCTTTTGCTAGAATCTTCCCTTCAATATCATGTTGAGGAAAATACATTGCAAAGGTATCCGCTCCAGAACCGATCCACAAATTGTTTTTTAATAAACTCAACCCACGTGACCATATGTACCCTCTGCCTGAGGCAAATTTTTCATACCCATTAAAACCAATAAAACTGATCTCCTCATCAATGAACTCTCTAGAATATGAATCATATAAAGCTAGGGTCGTATCTTTGTTCACGACATAAAACTGGTTCTCAGAAATGATTAAGTCCATAGTTTGTGAATCATACATTCTGAACTTAATCCCATCTAACTCATTATTTTTGAACTCATAATAAGAATCGTTAACTTCAGGATTAATCATTTCCTGTTTCCCGTTAAACTCAAACACTATCCCATTATTATGTTTAATTAGTTTCAACTCGTCTTTAAAAAATTCAAATGTAATTGTCTCTTTTGATAGTTCTATGTTATTAATTAACATTGGGCGCTCTTTATACGTTGTAACGTTTCTAAGTTGCTCATACTCAGTTGTTAGCAATGTTGACTCTGTAATAGCACCTACACCAACGTAAATTGCGATGAAACATCCCATCAAAATAACAACTTCTTTAAACGCCCTAAATTTTATCCATTTATACATTAAAATTGAAACGGATAAAACAATGAATATCGATAAGAGACCGGCACTTGTCTTAGACAATATTATTAAAGCAAACAAATTACTGTTGACGATACAATACCTTTTGAAATCTTTCATCCATTCAAATGGGTAAAAAAGCATCAGCGGCATGACTATTGCAATATATGTTCCTAAATGATTCGGATTTCCAAATATTGTGCTGAATCTTTGGTAAAACACATCATTTACTTCAATATTTAATCCAGCAGGAGATATAAGACTCATGAAACTGGAATTCTCAAATAAACTTTTCCCTGAATACGCTAATATCCCTAGTATGGTTACAATAAAAGATGTAATCGCTAGACCTTTACCGATACCTTCAAACCCAAGTCGAGTTAAATAAACTTGTGTATATATAAATATGATAATATAAGCTAACCAGTGTAATGCCCCTTCTCCGGATATATACTGTGCAAGTAGAGACTCTACCTTATATGAAGAAAGAACTGTTGAAATAATAATAAGTAGAGCAAATATTCCCATCAATATATTATGTGGTTTTCTAAGTACACCAACTATTTTATTACTAAACTCATTTTTAGAAATTAGATCATATACCACTACGACAACCATTATAGTTGCAAGTGTAAGTATAGCTACCCCTTTGTAAAAGGTTAAGAAATCATATACAACTTTTTCTGTGAAAAGAGTCTCATGGATGTGTGCTGGCTTTTCAATTACCTTTACAATCATTACAAAAGGAACACACACTGCTAATAAATATATTAAAGTCTCTCTTAGGTTTCTACTCAATAACTTCTTCATTCGCTAACATCCCCATACATACAATTAATATCCATCCAGTTGATACAGCAATATCATAGAATACAAATGACAGCAAAATACTAAGAAGTCCGACAGACATAATATTCTTGCGTCCCTTCCATAGACATAGTCCAACCCATGTTATAAAGGCACTCAAACCTAATATACCAAACTCAATTAAGAGACCTATATATTGGTTATGAGGTTTGTCAACAACTTCTTGAGTATCACCAAACACATTCATCAATGTAATATAGTCTTTCTGCGGAAACTCAAATGTATAAGAGTCAGGTCCATTTCCAATCAAAAGATTTCGTTTTGCCAGCGGAAGGGATCTTGACCAAATATATCCTCTATTTGATCCCAGTCGCTCTTTTCCATCAAAAAACATGGACTCTGCTTGAACTAAAGATGAAAATTTACCATAATCATTAATAAACTTGAATCCTTCAGGATCCATTGTGAACTTCCAGTCCTTATTTTGAGCTTTAATTATTATGTAATATTCACCTTCATTCAGTGTTCCATAGCCATAGCTTAGACCTGAATACTCGGATTTTTCAAACTGAAAGTATCCATTCTCATCTTGTCGTGTGATGACTTGTTCATCATTTTCACTCAAGACATCACATAATCCTGTAACATCATTTAAATCAAACTTTATCATACTTCCATTGTATTGAACCTCAAGACCATTATCTGACAACCTGATGTCATCCACTTCTGTATACAACTCATGACTTGAAAATGAATCTAACAGTCTATTCGCTAAAACGTTCCCAGATAAAGAGTTCCCAACTAGTAGTATTAATGACAGAGTGATCAATAATACTATAATCTGTTTCGAATACTTTGCTATTACGTTTAAGTTCCATAACCCAAATAAGATAAAAGAAATAAAACTAACAACGATTCCTGTCCTAGAATAAGAACCCACAAGTGAAACAAGTAATAGAATCGCAAATCCAATCCATAAAGCTTTCATGATCCGCTTGTCTTCCAGACTAAAACCTTTGAAACATATTGGTAATATTGCCGCTACATATAATCCCACATTGTTTGGATTATACAACGTCATATACACACGATTCTTTTCAAAGGTAAATGCTAAGCTTTCTAACCCAAATTGATCTAACAAGTTTCTTGGAAGAATAAGCATTTTTATGAAATCCAAACGAAATGGATCGGCACCTACAAATTGCATTGTTCCAATACTTGCCATAATAATACCAAACCCTAAAATGATTCTCAAAACGTTTTTAATATCATCGGACGTCTTTATATTCAAGCGAACATAAAGATACATTATGAAATAACTCAACCAAGTTGCTAAACCATGCCATCTTTCTGCATAACCCCAAAACACTATGTTCTTGTGATTCGTTAAAAGAGAAGATATAAGAACAACCGAAATGAATATAAATGCTGCATAGTCTAATCTCTCAATTTTATACTCAACTTTGCCAAGTACCCAACCAACTATACACATTATTATTGCCAAGACCGCTGACAGGAATATTAAACGAGCTTTATAGTAATTAAATAAATCAGAGTAGACCAAAGGTGTGGGAAGCCAGACCTCTTCAACATTGGGTAAATGTACTATTTTAAGTCGAACGACCAAGGGCATAATTCCTATAAAAAGTAGTATTGGAATCATCTTTATTTTTTCCCACTTCATTAGCTCTTTAAAGTTCACAATTTTCCCCCTAATCACTGTATTTTTCACAATTACATCCACTTTATATCATATCATACGAACACTTATAGACAAGTCTTTTCTATAGTGTAAACACATAAAATAATGGCAATCATACTTTCGATTGCCATTACTTCAAAAACTTATTTACTTAACCACAATAGTCATCAAATCATCTTTTTCATTATCCACAGTTGTTACCCTCAGCTTTAATTTCCCTTTTGCTATAGCCGTTATTATACCATTTTCTGTCTGTATTATTTCATAGCGCTTTCCATCTCTAAATGTGAAATCTGGAAGTAATGTAGAATAACCAAAATTTTCATATTCTAACATACTATTTATTTCATCCAGTCTTTTCTCTCGTCGCGCTAATTCAATACTTGTGGCAGAAGTTCTATTCTTAAGATTTTTAATAGCTTCGATAAGTGTTACTTCATACAATTTTTCCTCTTTCAGATAGCCTGAATCAATAAAGGTTGTATCAATAGAATAAGTTAAAGCATCATTAAAAGGCTCACTGTGCTGACCAGCCAATCGATAATCAGGTTCAGGTATATAAGTATCTCCAACAGAAAGTGTTTTTTCCGCAGGCAAATCAATTCCAATAATCATTGGAACAACTTTCATATTCAAGCTTTCTCTTCTACCCGAATCATCACTTGTAACTGTAACCTTAAAATCACCATACTCTTTGGCTAGGAGTATACCGTTTCTTTCATCTACTACTTCAACTACATCCGAATCATCCACAGTCCAAGTCGCTCCGAACAGATTTAACTCATCTGCTTCGTGACCTGACATTGGTTGCAGCAAGTAATCTAAGTCAAATGTTTGACCTACAAAAAGAGCTGGACGTCCACTTCTCATAGGTGGAAGATTAGTATCATTAATGACAATTCTATTTAAGAATGTCTGTGCTCTGAAATTCCAAATTAGTTGATTTCCCATTTTATCTTTAATTGTAACTTCATTACTTTTATTTACAGTGGGTATTACATAAACACCATTTGATTCTACTTTAATTTGATCACTAGGACCTTCTCTGATAAACCACTTTAATTTGGTAAAATCAAAGTTTTCAGGTACATTTTCAAACACCACTGGAATTTTTTCTCCAGTAATAATTTTGGATGGCATTTCTCCCAATCTAACATCGCTTAATTCTGGTTCATTCCCAGCATTCGCAAGCAATACTTTTACATAACATTTTGCTATATGATCCCCATCATTCGTAATAACTTTAACTATTGCATCTCCACTTCCCTTGGCGATTACAAAACCGTTTGAATCAACATCTACAACATTCTTATCGCTAGTTGTCCAGACAAGACCCTCATCGATAACAGGTCTGTTACTGTCTATTAGCACATAAGTAATTTCCAACTGCTCATTTTTTTTATCATCATTCAATTCCAGTTTTGTCTTATTTAAAATAATAGAGCTAGATCTTGAGCTTACCTGGACACGTACAAAAGACTTACGACCACTAATTCTATCATAGCCATATATTGTTGTTATCCCCTCAGAAACTGCATATAGTTGATTATTTACTACATACGCAACACCCTCGTCTAAACTAGACCACTGGACTTCTTCTACTTCTATCTGCCCTGGATTTCGCATTAAGGAGAGCGTTTCATATTCACCAACATCTAAACTTATTTCGGTTTTACCTTTATTAATTTGCACCGAATCATATTCTGATACAACCTCTACTTCTAAAAACTCTTTATACTTACCATCCTCAGTTGTCGCAGAGATTAATGCCTTCCCAGGAGTCAAAGCAGTAACCTTGCCTTCTTCAACTGTAATAATACTTGAATTTGTTGTTTTCCAAAATACATCATCGTTTATTATTGGTTTATTAATAGCGATGGGAACAAGTTCATACTCAATATTTTCAACATCCCCCGGTCTCATGATAAGTCTATCTGAAAATATATTAATTCCACTAACTGAACTATTTATAATCACTCTGTATGCAACCGACTCAGACAAATCTTCACTATGCCCATATACAAATATTTCACCTGGTAATGAACATTCCAATTGTCCATCAATTATGCTTGCATGTTTTGTAGAAGATACAGTCCAATTTGTAAATTTTCCTGAATCTGAGCTTAACGATTCAAGATTAATAATACTACCAACATAACCGTTTACTTCCTGAAGTGTTGCACTGAATGAAGATAGCCCCGAAACAAGTAACAAAAGCACAAGAATTCCCGTAATTTTTTTTCTCATAATCTTTGTATCCCCCTCTATCTAGCATTTAATTATCTAATCTATCTACATTTATACTAAGTTCCTCAATTTTAAACTGACCTGAGAAATCATATACATTATGCATATAAAACCTTATCTCACCATCCTCATAGGCACTTTCGGTTTTAAGCACGATCTCATTGTTTGAAATCACATCAACTTCATAAGGATAAAATTTCTTTTTAACTATTCCATTAACATACTCGAACTCATAATTATTCAATTGTTTTAGGTCTGTTTCTCTACTTAAATCTGATAATTTTACTAGTATCATTGTGTCAGTAAAATACCTTGCTTCGACAATTTCAATACTATCTCGCACATAATCTTCGCCAAAGAAATCATATGTCTTATCCTCTTCAACGCCTCTTCCTAAGTAGTCATCCACTCCAGCCTTAACCTTCAACTCATACTCATCATCTTCATCTAAATACTTACTCTTCTTAAGATAGATTATAAGTTTTGCAGGTTCTTCTTCATTCCAATATAGAGCCTTCACACTGATTCCATTATCAATATCTATAAAACCTTTAATAGAATCTTCACTTAAAGGTTCCGAAAACATAATTTCAATTGTACTTCTATCTAAGACTGTAATGTCGTCAACTTCCGCAGGATCAAAGTCAATATTACCTTCGCTCATTTCATTTTCATACTGTTCGACTCTTGTTTCCTGATATACATCAAGTACATCTTTAACTTCTAAACGATACTCCGTATCTTCTTTGATTGAAGAGTACCGCAACATAACAATATCTTTATGAATCCCTTCATCATCTTGATAATATTGAACTCTTGTTGGTATTTTACTTGTTCCACGATCAACTTCATATAATTTATAATTTTTTTCATCTAATCCACTTGCATCATCAATCAATCGATTAAACTTCACTTTAATGTAATTAAAATCCATAATTTCAGAGTCAGCAACTTCAAATTTTCCCAATGAATTATCTGATCCACTAAAATCATATGAATCCCCTTCTCCATTACCCAAGTACTGTCCATACTGACTTTCTAAATCTCCTCTAACAAACAGCTCGTACTCACTTGAAGCATTCATAACCATTTCATTAAATTTAATTAATACTCCAGTTTTTGAGTTGCTCATCTGATTTACTTCTATGTTTTTATAACTTCCCTCTGTGAGTAAGTTCCCTCTGAGACCGAACTTATACATCAACTGTATCTCAGCACTCTCATCAATAGGTTGTGTAAAGTGAACTTCGATTAAATTGTCTGTTAAGGGTTCAATATAGGAAATTAAAAACTCATCTGACTTAATAACTTCACGTTCGATTCCTTCTAAATCAAATTCCTTTTGACCTGTTTCATTTCCATGCAAGTCAACTAATTTTTCAAATAAAATCGAATATGACCTCCCAGAATATAAGCTCTCCTCAGTTCTGATTTTAATCTTATCACCATCTTGTTCAAACCCTTGGATTCCATTTCTGTTTCCATCAATTATTATCTTAATCACATCTTTAGACATAGGTTCCAGATCTTCATTAAATGTAACTTCTATTACATTTTCTGAAACAACACTCCCCTGAACAATATCTGCTTCCACTTCATCCACTACGACAAGATCATGTTTTTTTGCCATATACAGACTCGTAACTTGTTGATCCACAAGCCTTTCAACCACGGTTGAGTCTTTCTCTTTAACTTTTTTATCTAAAGCGTTATATATGGCGCGTACGACATCACCTCTTATGTATTCCAAATTATCATCGGTTTTTACAGCATATTGAATATCGTTAGACAGTCCAACATCATAAGCTTTACTATGTACCGTATTCCAATCAAAATCTACATCAGCTTCATATCCCATTGCTTGCAATAACATTGTCAAAAAAGCCTTTTCACTTACAAAATCATCTGGTCTAAACGTTCCATCATTAAACCCTGAAACGATTCCATTCTCATGACAATAACCAACATATGGAGCATACCAAGCATCCGCTAATACATCTTCGAAAGGTGAATTAGAATACTTAACATGGTTACTAGTTACTTCTTTTTCCTCTCCGAGGACTTTAACAATAAATGTTGCAGCTTCGCTCCTCTTCAATTGCCCCCCCAAATTGAATCCCTCACCATTACCCTTTAATAGATTCAAATCTTTGAGAGTTTGTGCCTCCTGTACAACATCGGCATGTGATCCTAGATTAAAAGTTATGAGCATTACAAACATCATAACTAAACAAAGAACTCGTTTCATTATTTTACCTCCATATACTGGTATCCTTTTTTTATTATAGCACAGTATCCAAGTAAAAAAAGAGAACCCCATCTCAGAGATTCTCTTGTAATAATAATTTAATTTATTCAACGTCTAACACAGTTGTATTCTCAGATACAAAATTGTTAAAGTTTTCTACAATCAAGTAATATGATAGCTTAGCACTATTTATACCATACTGTGAATCTTCATAATTTCTTCTGCTTTCAGTTAAATCGATTAAGCTAATAAGACCATTTTCATACTTAAGTCTGTCAATTTCGTAAGATCTTTCTGCTAGATCGTACTCTAGCTGTTTGAGTGTTATATCCTCTATCGCAACTAATGCATCATTATACTTACTATATAAATCGAATTTTAGTGTTCTTTTCATATCTGAAATCTTACTTTCAAGTTCAACGACTTCGTCTTCAGCTAATGCCATCTCGATGGCCTTATCTCCAAACCCTTTAAATCTTTGCTTAAGAAAAATCTCCTTTTCCTTAATATCCATAGATTTAATCAATGCATCAACTTGGTAAGAATTATTTTCAACTTTCTCTGTAAGCGTGTCTAAATTAAGATCACCAAGCTTGATTTCAGGCATTTCAGTAATTGCAATTTCTATATCCTTAGTAGGATCTTGACCTAAATAAACATTAATTTCACGCGTTTTAGACTCCTCAGCATTAACTGCTTTAACATAATCTATGAACGATTGTTTATAACTTTTCTGAAACTCATCATACGCAAGTTGTGTAATTTGTCCAACTTCTAACTCTGTTGCTTTAGCACTTGATTTAGAATCCATAAAATCATAATACTCTTTTTTACTTTGTAGATCTTCCTTTAGATTTAGATACTCAAAATACATTTTCTTAACATTATAATCGATCTCATTTTCCATTTTAAGAACATCATACATTTTATCCAGATAATCTTTTTCCTTTGTAAGTGGTGTTAACTCCAAATTCAATTTATCATTATAGGTAAAAGCATCATCAATATCGAAGTTTGTTGCTAATGATTTACTAATTGCAGTTGCTGAAACATACTCGCTTTTTTCTCTTTCAAGTTGTATGTTAAGTATTTTCATACTCGTATTGCTCTTTAATGCCATTTCGTTCATACTCTCTAGTGTTAAAACTTGTGTCTCATCAGCAAATACTGGCGATACAGCACCAACAGCAAGAAGTGCACTCAAGCAAATTGCGATTATTTTAGATCTTTTGTTCATAGTAATACACTCCTTATTTATACTCAATTCCATAATCAATTAACATATCGAATTTCAATAGTGCTGAAGCATATGCTCTTTCAGCTTGATTTAGGGATAATTTTGAACCTTGAACACCTAGTTCTAAACCATGTAGATCTGTTTGTTTTATCAGTCCGAGTTCTTTTTGCTGTAACCCTTGATTTAATTTAATATAAGCATTTTGCAAATCAATTGTATACATTTCAACCATCTCTGACTTTGAGATAATATCGCCATACGCATAATTCACATTACTATCAAGCATCCATTCGGCATCTCTTAGATCTGAGTTATACTTATCAACGTTTAGCTTCAAGTTCTCATACTCTGCACCAAATTCTTTACCACCATACTCAAGATAGGAGTCAAAATCATTATTATAGTATGTCGAATCTAATTTCAACGCTTTAATTGAGGGACTATTCGAACTCGCTTGATCTGCATAAGTTGCAAGTGATGTTCCTTCTTTAAAATACCTTATTCCAGTATTCTTAGTTACAATTAGTAAGTCATCGACTTCCATTCCCAACATTTTTTTCAACGAAAGCAGCAAATTTTCTTTTTGAATTTCTAACTTGCGTACTTCAACTTTTAATTTCTCTAGCTCAATGTTGTTCTTGTATAAATCAAATTCTGAAATTAGTCCTTCACCATACATGACTTCAAGCTCAGAGGTGATTTTTTTACGTAGATCAAGCGATTCAGATTGAACACCAATCGCAGCATCTAAATCCAGAATTCCAATATAAACAGCATTAACACCGACAGTAATATTGCCTTTAATTAGATCAATATTATTCAAAGCCTTATCATACTCATTCTGAGCTTGTGTCTCTGCAGTTTCAATAGTTCGAACGTATTTAACATACACCTCTTCTTGTGTTAGGTTCGGTTCTTCCATATTGAACAACTGATAGTAGGAGATAAATGTCAAATCTTCTAATAATCTTTCAACCTTCGAAGCACTTGTATTTACTGCCAACCGTTTATTTAGGTCAATAGATTCTTGTGTAAGTTCAGCGGAATCCATCTCGATAAACTTATCATATCGATCCTCGGAGTCATAATACATACTTTTATACTTTTTGTAAGTATCAAATAACTCACTCAACCTATTTGATCCCTCTTTTGCTTTTCTAAGACCCTCTTCAATTGCTGGAATACTACTTTCAATTCCTCTTATATTTGCATCGTTTTCGATTGCTCTTTCTGTCGCATTGGATAAATTAACATATACAGTTTCATCTGCATAAGCAATTGATGATCCCATAAACATGGATACAACAAGACAGAGTGTACCTAATCTTTTAATCATTACAAATTCACCTCTCATCCTTCTTACCCATTTTACGAAACTATTATGAGATTTCTATGAAAGATTCCTTAAAAGTTTCTAAACTCTAATCCTTAAATATGTAATTCTCAATTGCTTCACTTGAAAGATATCTTTTATACTCACCATATTCCCATAGACCTTGTTTAATCCCGGCCTTATATTCAGAAAACGTGCCTCCTCCATGATATAATCCCATAAATAGATACCCTAAGTAAGTATCATCATTTTTATATTTTATACGGCCATAACCTGTAACTGTGCCATATCTGAACTGACCTTTATACACATTCCCATTTGCATACACCATTTTACCATCACCGTGCGGGAGCCCATTAGCAAATTGACCTATATAAACATTGCCTTGAGGGTCTTCAGAAATGCCATTTCCTTCTGGAACACCACTTTTGAACGCACCTTTGTAAGAGCTTCCATCTCTCCTAAACAAATGTCCATACAAGTAGGCTCCCTCCTGATCATACGTACCAACATATACATCACCTAAGTCCAATTGCACCTCAGTTGATTTACCTTGCTCTATTTTGCTTGTAGAATCTATAATCCTATATACATTTCCGTCTTTAATTACATTGTCTTCCATGACTTCATTGATTGAATCAATTGAAATATATACACGATTATTAAACTCAACGAAGTCAGCTTCTAATAAACTATTATTATCTTTGAATACACCCTTGAATTCTTGGAAACTATCCATTGCAAAACTTGGTGGAAAAAGCACAACACATATCAGCATGAGTAGAACAATGTACCTACACTTCCCTTTCATTTCAACACCTCTCTCACTGGCAATATTCACCATACGCTTCACACTTATTAATCTCTTTATGCTTATACAAATAAGAAAAGGGTTGGTGAAATCACCAACCCTTTTCTAATTTAGTTTAAATGTTCTTATTGAGCATCTTCAACTTGAACGTTGTCTGTAGCGTAAAGGATTACACCACTATCAGCGTCCTTAACAATAACCTTAACGTAAGACTTATCAGCGATTGTAGTGAACGTTAGAGTGTCACCCGATTGAGTGAAACCTGAACCAGCTGTAAGAGCTGCGTAAGTACCGTCACCAGTTTCGTTGTAGAATACGTAAACTGTTTCGCTAGTAGTGTCATCTAGAGAGTTAACTTCTAGAGTCTTAGCAGAAACATTTAGGTCACCGAATGTAAGTTCATCAACGATACCGTCGAATGACTCAGAGAATGTAGCATCAGTATCTGCAGCAGTACCGATTTCTACAGTGAATGCTTGACCTTCAACAAATGAGTGGAAGTCAGCCATTGTAATTTCAACAGACTTAGCATCTGTTACATCTACAGAACCGTTACCAGCAACGATTGTTTCTGTAGTAGTACCTGAAGCAACACCATCCCATTGGAATTGGTAAATTGCAGTAGTACCAGACTTCACTGTGTAGTGACCAGCAGGTAGAGTTTCGTCATCAACAATCTTAACAGTTGAGCCATTTACAACAGCGATACCGTCAATAGTGTTAGCTACGAATGGAGTAGAGTTACCTAGGAACTCAACGCCATCATCAACCTTAACTGCGTCATTACCAGCAAGGTCTTCTGCAGTAGTCTTTTGAGTTAGAGTGTAGTAGTACTCAGAGCTAATCTTAGTAGTTAGAGTAAGAACAACGATAGAAGCGTCATCAGCATCTAGAGCAACAGATGAGATTGTTACGTCTTTGTCGTCATCTCTTACAATCTTGTATGAACCATCGTTAGAAGCATCGATATCTTCATCGTAGATTACGTGTACTTCTTTGTCACTTACAGCTTTAACTTCGATGATTTCAGGAGCAGCTTCATCATCAGCGTCCCAAGTCAGTTCGATGTCAGCAGCCGCGTCAACCTTACGGTTAACAAGGTCAGTAACTTGTGCATTTAGATCGAAATCTAGAGCATCGTCATCTTTGAATCTTGAACCAGATACGTACTTAAGAATAACTACTGAATCATCATCAGAATCTACTTTTACAGAGAATACCGCTGTACGAGCAGAACCAGTTGCAGGAGTACCAGTAATTGACATAGTAGTGTTTGCAGCAACAGCTACAGCTTGAGGGAACTCAACGTTAATTTCGTTGATGTTTTCCTGGAATGCACCGTCAAATTGTAGTGCGTAATCAGAAGCTGTGTAAGAAGAAGCCGTATCGAATTCTTCGTCTGATGCAGTGTAGTCTGGAGTCAGACCAGCAGTATCTTTAACGCCTGAGAAGCTAAGAACTTCAACTGTACGCTCAGTACCTTCAAGAGAAACTGCGTTGAATACAACGATGTTGTCATCTTCGCCAGTTACTGCAGTAGCAGAAAGCGTAGTAGTTGTAGAACCATACTTAACGATCATAGAACCAGAAGCTGATGAAGCCATCATTTCTTCAGAGAACTCGATCATTACAATACCTTGATCTTCGTTGTCTACAGATTCAACTGTAGGCTTAGTTGTATCTTGTGATGTAGCAGTAGCTACAAATGTTCTTGTTGAATCTTCAGTAGCGTAACCTGAGAATGTTTCAACGCCATTTACAGTCAGTTCGTAAGACTTGTTAGCGCTCATTTTTTCGAACTTAACTTCAACTTTCGTATCAGAACCAGTTGCGAAAGATGCAGAAACTGCACGGCCGATGTCACCATCAACAACGTAGTTAGTTGGATCTTCTGCAGTTACTTCAGTTACAGGTTGTGCAAACGTTACAACGATGTTCTCAAGGTCAGTAACCTGGATACCAGAGATGTACGTAGGAGCATTAGTTACTAGTGAACCAACACGGAATGTATCTCTTTCTTCGTCGTCCATAGCGTTACCGTAAACGTCAGCAATGTTGTTAACTTCTAGCTTGTAAGACTCGTCTTCGTCAAGCTCAGATACAGTTAACCATACTACAGTTTCTTCGTCATCGTCATTCTTGAACATAGCGTCAAGGATATCGAATTCGTCACCAACTGATGAGTAGTTAGCTAGGTCAAGAGCAGATGCAGGATCAAGCTCGTTAGACTCAGTGAATGAAACAGCGATTTGTGTAAGAGATAGAACTGTTACTTGTGGGCTCTTAGGCTCAGTAGTATCAGCTTTACCACCGTAGAAAGTATCGCTTAGTTCTTTAGTGATTGCATTAGCAGCAGAAGAACCATCGATCATGTTGTTGATCTTTAGTGTGTACTTCTTGCTCTTAGATTGCTCAGAAGTAGTAAGAACTACTTTGTTGTAGTAATCAGATGAAACTTCGTTGTTAGAAGAGTTTAGCATCTTCTTAGAAGCAACAGCTTCAAGAATTTCTAGACCATCGATAGAGTAGTTAGAAACGTCTTCAGCAGTCGCTTCGTCTACACCGTGATCATCTGTGAAGTATACAGTTACTTCAACATTGTTTGTAGAAGCTTTAACAACGTCGTCTAGCTTAGGAGCAGACTTGTCGAAAGTAGCGTAGAATGTCTTAGTAGTTTTAGCCATTGCAACGCCATCGATAGAAAGTACGTTTTCTACAGACATCTTAGCAGATTGAACTTTAGTGAAACCTTCAACTACAAGTTCAACTGTCTTGTTGTCGCTCTGTAGCTCAGCGCCAGTTACAGTACCGATCTTGTCGATAGAGTAGTTAGCGATATCTTCTGCAGTAGCTTTGTCCATAACAGCGTCAAATTTAACTTCAACACGGTCAGTATCAGTACCTTTGATTGAATCAACTTCAGGCTTATCTGAAACTTTAGCAATACCAGTGAAGTTCACTGAAACTTCGCCAAGAGTCATAGTGTAAGCTTGACCTGACTTCATAGCAGCAACTTCTACAAATGCCATATCAGTATCTTGTGCAGTAGCACCTTTAACTTCTAGAGCTGTAGTAGTGCCTTTTTCAACGATTACGTAATCAGCAGCTTCAGCAGCAGCAGCATCAACGTCATCAGCAAAAGTAACTTCTAGCATTGTGTTACCAATAGCTTCAACTGCATCTAAATCAGCAGCTAGTTCAACCATTGGAGCTTCTTTTTCTTCAAGTTTACCAAGCTCAACGCCTAGTGCAACTTCAGAACCCTTCTTAGGAAGGTTTACTGTAGACCACATAGCTGTGAAGCCTTCGCCACGAGTCATAGCAGCTGATTCTTCAACTACGATACCAACTTCAGCAGCTTCTTCTACAGAAGTGTTGTAGTCAGCAACTTCGTAACCAAGTGCCTTTAGCATGAATGTAGACGCCATTTTAGAGTCAACACCTACGCCAGCGCCGAATGAGCCGTCGCCCATGCCAGCAGTCCAACCTTGGTAGAATGCGTACCATACATATGGAGCAAACCAGTCATCCTCAGATACGTCTGAGAAATCAGCTGGGATACCAAATGTAGCCGCTTCTTCTTTAACACCATTCATTTCTGCGATCAGAACCATCATTTGCTCACGCGTTAGAGGTTGATCTTCGTTCAAGTTGCCGTCTTGATCGCCAGCTACGAAGCCTGCAGTTTTAAGCATATCACCTGCAGATTCTTCAGCAGCAAACGCTACCGGCACGCTGCCTAGTACTAATGCTAGTACTAGAACTAGAGAAAGAATTCTCTTCATCTTGCAATTCCTCCTTGTTATGTAGTAGAGTTTTTTGTGCTGAAGGGAAGATTGTACAATACCAACCGGCCCTCCCTTCAACTAGAGCGGTTGTTGCCTTTGAATCGTTAAGACCCGAAGGCATTTACCGATTCTAGACTGATTATAACACTCGCGCGAAACGAGGGTCAATCAGCCCATAGGCTTTGTAACATAACTGTAAATTAGAAACTAAGCCTATTGCGGTAAACACAACAGAATGTATTATACCCCAAATTCAGCCTCATAACCATTACAGTCATATTACAATGTAACAACGGCGGTCTAAAATGAGCTTTAGCCCGCTATACCACTATACCATAGAACGGTCAAGATGTCCTTATCTTCCAGTAAAATTGTGGATAGTGTGGATAATGGGGATAGTTTATCCATAAAAAACGCTGACTTCCAATATCAAAATCATCGATAAGTTACTATTCTAATCTAGAAAGTACCTTATCATGATAATCATACTAGCAGTCAGCGCCTAATGTTCATTCTAACTTTACAAATTCTAGCTTTCATACAGTCTTGTAAAACCGAACCCTATTACTTAAGCAGCAACTCTACAGCCTTCTCAAACTGCTCATCTACATCACCGGCTACCGGATTAGCAACTGCAGTAAATAAGCTAGTGCGTGTTAATGAGTCCAATACACCAGTAACCTTTATACCCGATTCCTTCTGGAACGCCTTAAGCTCATTTTCAGTTTCTTCATTTAAAGTACCCGAAATGTCAACATCATATCCTAAGAACACCAGTCTTTGCTGTGCTCCATAAATGTTTAAACCAACATCACCACGCATGTAATCTTTATCTTCAATCATAGGTGCAAAATCAGCATTCGTTGACTCACCTAGACGATTTCTACTTGCTACTTCAATATCTGGAGTAATACCTACACCATTAACTTTGTTACCATCTGCAGTTAGATACTCAGCAATCGTAAGTTTAATACCACCACCATTACTTAGATCTGTGATAGATTGAACCGTACCTTTGCCATAAGACGTCTGACCAATCACAGTCGCTATGCCATTATCTTGTAAAGCACCAGCTAATATTTCAGAAGCACTCGCTGACCCTTCATTAATTAACACTGCTATCGGTAGCGATACTAAAGGTTCATCCGTTGAATCATATACATTATCTGAATATGCTTTATAATCCACCTGGACAATCGGCGCTCCAACTACAAGGAACATATCTGCAATATCAATTACCTGATCCAGTCGACCACCAGGATTATTCCGTAAATCTAAAACGATTCCTTTAAGACTCGTCTCACCTTTTAAACTTTCAAGTGCTGTCCTTACATCCGCAGCAGAGTGTTCATTAAATGATTTTAGCCTGAAATTAACCAGTCCATCTTCACGCACTTCCATTCTGACAGGATTCACTTCAATAATTTCACGCACGATATCTACTTCAATTGGATCCACTAATCCATTTCTTTGAATGGATAATCTCAGTTTTGTTCCTGGTTCACCGCGCATTATCTTCACAGCTTCTTCAAGGGTGTAGCCTTTAATAGAGTTTCCATTCACTGCAATTATCAAATCATTGGGTTGAATTCCAGCACGATCTCCAGGTGTGCCTTCAATTGGAGAAATCACTTTAATAAAGTCTGATTCATCATCTTTAGTTACTGTGATTCCTATACCACCAAATGCTCCACCAATATCTTCGTTGTATCTCTTATACTCTTCTGGAGAATAATAAGTACTATACTCATCTAATTGATCAAACACACCTTTGAATGCACCTTCTACTAATGTATCTGAATCAACGTCTTCAACATAATATTCTTCTATTACACCTAATATCAATTCAAGATAGTCTAATCGTTCTTCTCCCACAGGTTCTATTGGAAGTGCAGCACTCGTCGACCCTGTTAAAAGTACCAACACTAGGACGAGTGATAGGGTTCTTCTAAATTGCTTCATCATTTTCGTCTTCCCTCTTTCTCATTCATTGTTTTACTGCTCACTATATTATAACTACCAC
>Ga0209272_10000278_pt1 | contig 49353 bp, 39 predicted proteins | sample tdDd002_FD_187125 | JGI IMG/M metagenome (GOLD analysis project Ga0209272, IMG submission 187125) | Marine sediment microbial communities from the Atlantic coast under amendment with organic carbon and nitrate - tdDd00.2 (SPAdes)... | ecosystem: Environmental > Aquatic > Marine > Coastal >...
CCCACTCATAAGAGTTAAGACCCCAGAAAGACTATCTGGTTGATAGGTCTAAGGTGTAAGCGCAGCAATGTGTTAAGCTGATAGATACTAATAGGTCGAGGACTTGACCCCAAATGTGTTTTTAGTTTGAATCTTATATGCAGTTTTTAGAGAATATCTCTAAAAAAACACTTGACAATAATTACAAAATTTGTTATTATGATTGAGTGTCAAAAATCTAGTGGCAATAGCGAGAAGGCTACACCTGTTCCCATCCCGAACACAGAAGTTAAGCTTCTCAGCGCTGATGATACTTGGGGGGCAGCCCCCTGGGAAAGTAAGACGTCGCTAGTTTTTATTCCAAGATAGCTCAGTTGGTAGAGCAATCGGCTGTTAACCGATAGGTCGTGGGTTCGAGTCCCACTCTTGGAGCCAATACATCGCGGAGTGGAGCAGTTGGCAGCTCGTCGGGCTCATAACCCGGAGGTCGTAGGTTCGAATCCTGCCTCCGCAACCAAATACATGGCGGCGTAGCTTAGTTGGCTAGAGCGCTCGGTTCATACCCGGGAGGTCGGTGGTTCGAGTCCACTCGCCGCTACCATTTTAACTTAGGCCCCTTGGTCAAGCGGTTAAGACACCGCCCTTTCACGGCGGTAACAGGGGTTCGATTCCCCTAGGGGTCACCATTCATGGGAGTATAGCTCAGTTGGGAGAGCATCTGCCTTACAAGCAGAGGGTCACAGGTTCAAGTCCTGTTACTCCCACCAAAATGCGGTCCAGTAGTTCAGCTGGTTAGAACGCCAGCCTGTCACGCTGGAGGTCGAGGGTTCGAATCCCTTCTGGATCGCCATTTAACAAAACGCGGGTATGGCGGAATTGGCAGACGCGCTAGACTTAGGATCTAGTGTCTTACGACGTGGGGGTTCGACTCCCTTTACCCGCACCAATTTTGCAGAAGTGGCTCAGTGGTAGAGCATCGCCTTGCCAAGGCGAGGGTCGCGGGTTCAAATCCCGTCTTCTGCTCCAAATGGAGAGGTACCGAAGTGGTCATAACGGGGCGGTCTTGAAAACCGTTAGGGTGCAAGCCCACGTGGGTTCGAATCCCACCCCCTCCGCCATTTGCCCAAGTAGCTCAGTCGGTAGAGCAAGGGACTGAAAATCCCTGTGTCGGTGGTTCGATTCCGCCCTTGGGCACCAAAGAGAAACAACTCATTAGAGTTGTTTTTTTCGTTTTTGATATAAAGAAGGTGTGGTTGATCCACACCTATCTTTAGGGGAAGGCCTTGAAGATCATGTCGAGTTGATCGATGGCCCCCTTATGCCATAAGTCTATCAAATGACTGCCCATAATAGTGAAGTCACATGCTGATAGAAGACTTTCAATTTGTTGTCTCTCTCTCACACCAAATCCAATAGCTAGGGGGAGGTGGGTAAAGCTTCTTATAAGGTCTAAGGGAACCCTTAAGCATTTGGCATCTGCAGCCTGATGGCCAGTGATGGCCTTACTGGCCATCAGATAAACAAAGTCATCACCACAGGCTAGGTAGCGCTTGATTCTTTCCTCTGGTGTATCAAGGGCTAGGAGGGGAATATAAGCGACTTGGTATTCTATGAAAAGAGGATGGATCTTTTCCAACTCAGTCAAGGATAAGTCAGGAATGATTAAGCTGTGGGCTGAGTTAACCTCGAAGAATGTCTGATAACCCATTTGATAGATTGGGTTTAGGTAGGTCATCAACACAAACCTTACATGGGGATAGGTGACCCTGTTAAGTCGGATGAAATCAAGGGCTGTGTATAGGTTGTGGCCTTCTTCAATGGCCTCCTGGCCAGCTGCCTGAATGATGGGGCCATCTGCCATTGGATCAGAGAAGGGGACACCGATTTCAATACGGTTGACCCCTTTTTCCATGTAATAATCTAACTGTGCTTGGGCTTGGTTACTCATCATGATATAGGGTATGATAGGATATTCTTTTGTCATTATACGAGTCCTCCTTCTTTTAAACTAACCATGTCCTTATCTCCACGTCCAGACAAGCAGATAATATGAACACTGTCCTTGGGAGCATCTCCAACCTCCTTGAGGCATTGGGCTATGGCATGGGCACTTTCTATGGCAGGGATAATGCCCTCCTTCTGGCTGAGGATCTTTAAGGCATAAAGGGCTTCCTGGTCTGTAATAAGCTCGTAGGTCACTCGGCCAGAGTCCTTAAGGTAACAATGCTCTGGGCCAATACCAGGATAATCAAGACCAGGAGATAAAGAGTAGGCTTCTTTAATGTTGCCCACTGGATCCTGGAGTAGGTACATAAGACTACCGTGGAGGATACCTGGACTGCCAAAGGTCAAGGAGGCTGCATGTCGGCTGCCATGGCCTCCTGCCTCAACACCGATCAGTTCTACAGGGTCTTGAATGAAATCAGAAAACATGCCAATAGCATTAGAACCACCGCCCACGCAAGCATATATTTTACTTGCCTTTTGATCCAAGTCTTTAAGCTGGACCTTTGTTTCCCTTCCAATGATGGTCTGGAAGTGCTTAACGATTTCAGGATAGGGGTGGGGGCCGATAGCTGAACCGATAAGGTAATAGGTTGAATCTGAATGATTAATCCAGTATCGAATGGCCTCATTGGTGGCATCCTTTAGGACTTGACTCCCTGACTGAGCAGGAATAACCTCCCCACCAAGGAGTTGAATCTTATAGACATTGAGACTTTGCCGCTTCATATCTTCTTGTCCCATAAAAATTTTCGCTTTCAGACCTAAGAGGGCTGCTGCAGTTGCAGTCGCAAGACCATGCTGACCAGCGCCAGTTTCTGCAATGACTGTTGATTTACCCATGAACTTAGCTAAAAGGCATTGTCCCAGGGCATTGTTAATTTTATGGGCACCGGTATGGTTGAGGTCTTCCCGCTTTAGATAGATTTGACCACCACCACAAAAATCAGATAGCCTTTTAGCATGAGTCAAGGGAGTAGGGCGTCCTACATAGTGGACCAAGAGGTCATCAAGGTAAGCCTTAAAATGACTATCTTCTTTTATGGCCATAAAGGCCTCTTCCAGCTTGTCTAAGGCCGGTATTAAGCTCTCAGAGACGTATTGGCCTCCATATTTTCCGTAGTATCCTTTCATTATAAGCCTCCTATATACTTAACGATTGCCTCTATTTTATCAGGATCCTTTTGACCCCGACTTTCGATTCCTGATGAAATATCCACCCCCCTGTATAAGCCTGATTGGCTTCTTTCTTTTATGTTTGAAAGGCTCAAACCACCAGCTAACATGTAGCTTTTATTTGGGTCCAATGATGCCCCATCCAAGGGGAAGGTCTGACCGCTGCCAGGTTGAGTATTATCTATGAGGATTCTTCTACAGGGACTAGGACTCAGTTGACTGTAAACCTGGGCGTGGATGATCTTATCCGCTTTTATTTGGAGCTGGCTCATGTCTATTGGACCGTGAATTTGTACATAATCTAAGTCCAGGTCTCTATAATACTGGGAGATAAGCTGGGGAGACATATCCTTAAAGACACCCACTAACTTGCTAGAGCGAACTTCTTGCCTTATGGCTCTTGCAACCTGCATGGTGCACTGACGGGGCGACTGGCAGAAAACCAGCCCCATATAATCCACCCTTAGCTTGTCTACAATAAGGGCTGTTTTTACGTCTTTAATCCCACACAACTTAACTTCCAATGGCTTTTTTAAGAGCTTGAAGTCATCCAGTAGACCAACCTGCTTGATAAGAGATTCACCAATGAGGGCTCCGCTCAAGCCTGCCTGTCTCAAGGCTAAGAGGTCTTGCCTGCTATGGATTCCACTTTCTCCAATTACCATTTTGTTATGAGACCGGATATAGGGTGCTAGAGTCTTAGACCGATTAAGATCTATTGAAAAATCTTTCAAGTTCCTGTGATTGATCCCACATAACTTGAAGGGATGGTCTTCAATAGATTGGAAGTCCTCTAGGCTATCCACTTCAACTAAAACATCTAACCCAAGGGAGGTGGCTGTGTCATATAAGAGACAAAAGTCTTCTTGACTTAAAATGCGTTTTATTAAGAGGATACAGTCTGCCCCCATATGGGCTGCCAGCCTTATTTGAATAGGATCAATAATGAAGTCCTTACACAGGATAGGAAGGGAACTTGTCTGTCTAACCTGTCTTAGGTCTTCAAAGGAACCGAAAAAGTGGTCTGAATCTGTTAAGACGGATAGGCAGGTGGCCCCCATCCTTTCATAAGCCCTAGTTTGATTGACTATGTCCAGATCAGGAGCAAATAGTCCCTTTGAAGGAGAGCCTTTTTTTATTTCAGCTATGATATTAAAGTGCTTGTTGTCTTCAAGTGACTTAATAAAGAGGCTGTTTTTTTTCTGGACTCTTAAGTCACCATACCTATCCTTGAGTTGCTTGATTTCCTGTCGCTTACTTTCGAGGATCTTGCTTAGTATATCCATGATTAACTCCTGTCTCTTAAATACTGGTATATGGTTTGGATACCACTTGCTATATCCCTAGCATATCCGTTAACGTAGAGGGCAAAGCCTGCATTTAAGGCTACTATGTCCTGGTGAGGGCCTGGTTGACCAGCCAGTATATCAAGGGTAATCCTACGGTTTAAGTCAGGACTGCCTCCCTTTAAATCTTCTAGCCTAGCCCTAGAAATCCCATAATCCAGTGGGTCCAAAACCATGTGTCGGATTTTCTCTTGGTCTACAAGGATGACCTGGTTGGGACCCGTGGTTGAGAGCTCATCCATGCCCTGGTGTCCGTGAACAATTGCAGCCCTTTTAAGTCCCCTTTTGATTAGGACCTTGGCCATAAGGGGCATAACCTTAGAGTCATAAACCCCAATAAGCTGACTGTCAAGAGTATAGGGATTACAGAGGGGACCTAGAATATTAAAGACACTTGGCCTGGTTAAGGACCGTCTTGCCGCCTGTATATGTTTCATAGCTGGGTAAATCTGTGGGGCATGGAGAAAGGCGATTTGGTCTTTCTCCAATTGCTCTTCTACCTCTTGATGACTCTGAGCTGGCTCGATGGCAAGGGCCTTTAAAAGATCAGATGATCCTGACCGGGATGTGATGGATCCGTTACCGTGCTTGATGATGGGGATGAAGTCTGAAAGGACCAATGCAACTGTGGTTGATATATTAAAGGTCTGATGGCCATCTCCTCCTGTTCCGCAGAGGTCCATGGCTGCAAGGGAGTGGTTCAGAGTCAGCTTACATGTTGACATGAGACCCCTAACCATACCATAGACCATGTCCACCGTCACGGTATCCAGGCTAAGTTGAGATAAAAGATGGACTTGCTGGTCCAATGAAGTCTTTGGATCCAAAAGGTAAAGGGCCAGATTATAGGCTTCTCCTTCGTTAACTTGGCCACTTTCTATTAGGTGTGAGTAGTGGTTGAACATGATGCCTCCTTTATGATCTTTATAAAGTTTTTTATGATTTGATGGCCTCCCTCTGATCCATAGGACTCTGGATGGAACTGAAGGCCATAAAGAGGGTAGGCCTTGTGTTTTAAGGCCATGACCACCTGGTCCTTGTGGCTGCTAGCAAGAGGCAGCAGACAGGCTGGTAAACTGCTTTTTTCAACGTGTAGACTATGATAACGGATGGCCCTAAGGGGACTTGGAAGATCCTTGAAGAGAGGATCCTCTTCCAGATAAATCTGGTCTTCTTTTCCGTGGTGAATTTGACTGGCTTGAACCACATGGCCACCAAAGGCATGGGCAAGGACCTGGTGACCCAAGCAAATGCCTAGAATGGGTACTCGCTTGTGGAAGTATTCAATGACCTCTAGGCAGACTCCGGACTCCAGTGGGGTGGAGGGACCAGGAGAAATTAGGATGGCCTGGGGCTTGAGGGCGATGATCTCTTGCAGGGACAAAGAATCATTTTTTATGACTTGGACAGGCTTATGATATTGGCGGACCAGGTCTACTAAGTTGTAGGTGAAAGAATCGTAATTATCGATGACTAAAATCATGGCTAAGACCTCCTTTGTAGAAGGGACGTATGCTTTGGAAAAGTCCCTCTGCCTTGTTAAGTATTTCCTTATGTTCCCCTTCTGGACTGGACTCAATCACCAGCCCGCTGCCTGACCTGAAGTGGAGGGTTTGGTCTTGAACGACCAGGGTGCGAATGACCAGGCAGGATGACAAGTCCCCCCTTAGGTTGAGTCTGAATAGACAGCCCCCGTACAGGCCCCGTTTCTGCCCTTCTAGGTCTTGAAGGATCTTCATGGCTTGACGCTTGGGAGCGCCAGATACAGTACCCGCTGGACAGGTTGCCTTGAGGGCAAGCCTGGCTGAAGGAACTTCCATCAATCCCTCAAGATGAGAGGTCAAGTGCATAACGCGACTGTAGGTTTTAAGGGATGCAAAGTCCTTGACCCTTACACTGGCTGGCTGACAGATTTGGTTGAGGTCATTCCTTCCCAAATCCACTAGCATGAGGTGCTCAGCTTTTTCCTTTGGATCATGGATAAGGTCCTTGGCCCTCATTTGGTCCTTGCCATCTTTTTTTATAGCCCGGGTTCCTGCTATAGGGAAGAGACTGACCTGTGACCCGCTTGTCTTCACCATGGTTTCAGGAGAAGAAGCAAGGACTGTCAGGTGGTCACAATCCATATAGACCATATGGGGGGCTGGGTTGTAGTCACACAAGGACTCATAAAGGTCTAGGGGGGCAAGGTCTAAGGGACCAGAGAATCCGACTGACAAAACAGTTTGAAAGATATGACCTTCTTGTATGGCTGCCTTGGCCTTAATGACAGAAGCCTTATAGGCTGCTGGGCTCATAGAAGCCGTCATATGGTAGGTCTTGTCAAAGCTTGGTCTAGGGGAGTCTGGCCTAGCATGGGCCAGGAGTTTTTCCACTAGGTGGATGGTCTCCAGACCGACGGTGTATTGGGTCTGTGAAGCTCTTTGACTGAAGACGATGGTGATGGTCTCCTGGTCCTTGTTGAGGGCTACAACCAGGTCACTGTAGAAGCCATAGAAGCCATCTTCCTCCTGGCCAGGCAGGTTATGATCATCAAGGCAGTCCTCATAAGCTCGGTAGCCAACATAACCCCCAAAGAAATCTGGCAGATCAGGGTGGGTGAAGGTTGTTTGGAACACCTTCTTGTCCAGGTCATCCATATGGTGAAGGGTCACCTGATCCTGAGCCTTGAAACCAATGTAAGCCATATGGTGGTCCTCAGCAGAGGGATGGAGACTCTCAAATATATAGGCTGGATTCAAGTCCCTGAGTCTCTTGAAAATCTGCCTAGGTGTCAAGCCTCTACTTGGAATTACCTTAAATTGGGGGACTAGGCCATGTTTATAGGCCAGTGACCTATAGTCCTTATAAGAATTTGGATACATTATTGCTCCTTTCATGTAATAAAAAAACGCCCTGAAAATAAAGGACGTTAATAACGGTATGCCACCTGTATTTGTTTTCCAATCTAACAATTGGTCAATTCTGTAACGGGAATCCCCGGCGCCCCTACTGACTTTCAGTTTGCTCTCATAAGTCCATTCAAAAGACCTACCACCATTGGATTTCCACCATCACCAACTCTCTATAGGGGTCTTATCTTCCTACTTCTCTTATTCATCGATTTCTTTTAATTGATTTATTTTTTTCATCAAGTGTTCAAAGTCACCAGGATCCAAGGATTGGTGGCCGTCACACAAGGCTGTATCGGGTTTATAGTGTACCTCAACCATGAGACCATGGGCCCCTGTTACATAAGTTGCCCTTGCCATGGGGGTTACCATGTCTCTGTGCCCGGTTCCGTGACTGGGGTCAACAATGACAGGTAGATGGCTCAATTTTTTTAAGGCCAGGACAGCACTTAAGTCTAGAGTATTACGGGTATAGGTTTCAAAGGTCCGGATTCCCCGTTCGCAAAGGATGACTTGCGAGTTACCTGTTGAAACTATATATTCTGCTGCCAGAAGAAACTCCTCAATGGTAGCTGACATCCCCCGTTTAAGTAGGATAGGCTTAGAGGACTGCCCAGCTCTTTTTAAGAGGGGGTAGTTTTGCATGTTTCGAGTGCCTATCTGGATGACATCTACATAGGCTTCTACCAGGTCGAAAGTCTCAACAGATATGGCTTCTGAAACGGTTGGCAAGCCAGCTACTTGTCCAGCTTCTTTTAATAGTCGAAGGCCTTCCTCCTGAAGTCCCTGAAAGCTGTAGGGAGATGACCGGGGCTTGTAGGCGCCCCCTCTCAGTAGGTTGGCCCCTGCTTTTTTTACAGCCAATGCTGTCAGGGTCATTTGCTCCTTGCTTTCAACAGCACAGGGACCTGCAATCACAGTGAAGTCTTGTCCACCAAGGACATGAGAGCCTATCTTTATTTGAGTTTGGTCTTCTGGATTGTGTCGACTGACACACGTATGGTTGTTTGAAGCTGGCATAATTGATCCTCCTGATGGCATGGTAGGGGATTAACTGCTAGTCCCCAGGTATTTTAATATAAAAAAAGACGCTTCCTCTTGGAAACGCCTAGAAATCTCTGGTTTGAGTTCTGCTTAATCGTCTTCCAATCCTGTGTATGCAAATGTACCAGCGTTCCAATAGTAGAAACCCCAGTTAGATACAGTCATCCAGTTTGCAGTACAGTTTTTGAAAGTTGATAAATTAGTCATATGTGAACTCCTCGCTTGATTCTTAATTGGAATTGTAACCATAAAGCAGACCAGTGTCAATAGATATATCAAAAATAATTTTCAGCTTGACAAATATTGGACTTTTACTTAGGATGGTTATCAACGTGAATGAATATGAGGACTTAAGTCATTTTACTAGAGCTCTAGTGGCAGACCAACTTGGTGAAGGGACCTGTTACTTTTATAAGCTTTTTGAAGGTTTAAAGACCTGAAAGGCAGTCTATAGGCTAATTAAAAGAAATATGATACTTACCATTGGACGATAAGAAATAAGATGATACAATAAGTCATAACCCTATAAATAGTTTGATACTTAGGATTAAGTATTTTGATAAGGAGTGAGTAAATATGCAAACCATAACCATGAAAACCCCTTCAAAAAAATATAATATATACATGATAAATCAGGGACTAGAGGGTATTTGTGACCATATCCTGACCCATTCATCTGTTGATAAGTGGATGATTATTACAGACAACCAAGTAGGAGACCTTTACCTGGACAAGTTTGTAAAAGGTCTTGAGGGCAAAGACCTTTCAGTTCATATCATCCAGGCGGGTGAGGGGTCAAAGTCCCTTAGGTCAGCTGAAGAGATCTACAAGGACCTTAGCCGAAACCAATTTACCCGGGTAGATGGAATTATAGCCCTGGGCGGAGGCGTAGTAGGTGACCTAGCTGGCTTTGTTGCTGCCACCTACTTAAGGGGCCTGGCCTGGATTCAGGTGCCAACCAGTCTCTTGGCCCAGGTGGATTCTAGTGTGGGTGGCAAGGTTGCTGTCAATACAGATTTTGGAAAGAACCTGGTGGGGGCTTTTTATCATCCAGATGCGGTTTACATAGATACAGAGTTTCTTGAGACCCTAAGCCCCAGGGAGTTAAAGTCTGGCTTTGGTGAAGTAATCAAGTATGCCTGCATTGACTCGAATGTCCTCTTTTCTAAGTTGTCTGCTGGAAACTTGTCCAATCTTGATTGGCCAGACATCGTTCAAACCTGCATAAGGATTAAACAAGTATTTGTAGAGGAAGATGAAAGGGAGGCAGGCCTACGCAAGCATCTTAACTTTGGTCATACCCTTGGTCATGCCCTGGAGAAGTATCATGACTATAAGACCATCAACCATGGTGAGGCCGTGGTCCAAGGCATATATTATGCTGGTTGGTTATCGCATAGGTTGGGCTACCTAACCAGGGAAAGCTTAGATCTTATAGAAGGCTTGTTAAGGCAATATGGTTATGATAAATACTTAACTTATCCTGTAGACCCAATTTATCAAGCCCTATGCCAGGACAAGAAAAGACGAGGAGACCAGGTGGACTTTGTACTTTTAGAGGAACTGGGTAAGAGTTTGATACAGGCCTTGACTTTAGTCCACCTATACGCCTATTTGAAAGAGGGATTACAATGAAGAATGTTATTATAAGGGGAGGTCAAAGCCTCCAGGGGGTAGTTGATATACCGCCATCAAAAAGTTTAAGTCACCGGGGGATCATCGGAGCTGGCTTAGCATCAGGAACAAGTCGGGTGGACCACCTCATCTATTCTGTAGATATAGAGGCTACCCTCCAGTGCATGAGACAGATTGGCTGTCACATTGAAACCTTCCAAGAGCATGTAATTATTGAGGGTGTTGGAGGCCAGATTGATATCACAGACCCCCTTTTCCAGTGTCATGAATCCGGGTCGACCCTTAGGTTTATGATCCCCATAGCCATGGCTGGTGATAAACAGGTGAGCTTCCATGGCAAGGGGGCCCTAAAGACCAGACCTCTTGATCCCTATTTTTCAATATTTGACAAGCAGGGTATTTCCTATGACTACCAAAAGAGCCTGCCCTTGACCCTTGAAGGCAAGCTCCAAGCAGGGGACTTTTACTTGCCAGGTGATGTGAGTTCTCAGTTTATCTCGGGCCTTCTTTTTGCCCTACCCCTTCTAGACCAAGAGTCAAGGATTTATATCAAGGCTCCCTTTGAATCGAAGGAGTATGTTACTTTGACCCTTGATGTTCTCAAAGAGTTTGGCATCCATGTTGATGAAATCGAAGGGGGCTACCGGGTAGCAGGTAATCAAACCTACCAGGCCAAGGATTTCTTCGTAGAAGGTGATTATTCACAAGTGGCATTTTGGCTGGTTGCAGGTCTCATTTCTGGTCCTATTGAGGCCAAGGGCATGAATCTTGAGTCCAGTCAGGGCGACCGGGAAGTGGTGGATATTATTCGTTCCATGGGAGGCCAGGTAAGCTTAAATCAGGATACTATTACTGCCTGGAAACAGGTCTTGAAAGCAACAACCATTGATGCATCTCAATGCCCTGATATTATTCCTGTCTTAACGGTTTTAGCAGCTGTTACACCTGGAGAGACTCATATCATCAATGCTGGTCGATTGAGGATTAAGGAGTGTGATCGTCTTCATGCTATCAAAACAGAGCTGAACAAGTTGGGAGCTGACATAGAGGAATATGAAGACAGTTTATTGGTCAGAGGAAAAGAAAACCTGCGTGGCGGTCGGGTCAATGGCTGGCAAGACCATAGGATTGTCATGTCCATGGCAATTGCTTCTTTGGCATGCGATCAAGATGTCATTATTGAGGGCAGTGATGCAATAAGCAAGTCGTATCCCCATTTTTGGGACCACTTTAGAGCATTAGGAGGACAAGTAGATGAGTGGCATCTTTAATAGAAATATAGGAATTTCCATTTTTGGAGAATCTCATGGCCCTGGAATTGGGGTTACTATCAACGGCCTAAGGCCGGGGATCACCTTAGACCATGACTATATCCAGGGACAAATGGCTAGAAGGCGGCCTGGCTACACCTCTTATTCGACCCCCCGAAAAGAGCAAGACCAATATGAGATTATCAGTGGTGTCTTTGAGGGAAAGACAACAGGTACCCCTCTGACCATGATGATTAGAAATACAGATACTCGGTCAAGGGACTATTCTAAAATGACAGAGGTCTTAAGGCCTGGGCATGCAGACCACACAGGTCTTATTCGTTATGAAGGCTTCTCTGACTACAGGGGGAGCGGGCATTTTTCTGGACGATTAACGGCAGGTCTTGTATTTGCAGGTGCTCTTGCCAAGTCTGTCCTCAGAGACCAGGGGATTATTATTGGTGCCCAAATATCAAAAATCGGTCATATTAGAGATCGACGGTTACAAGATATTAGTCAGGAGGCCCTAAACAATTTATTGGCTAAACCCTTCCCGACCCTAGATGATATGGTAGCAGAAGAAATGAAGTCCTTTATTCATGAGGTTAAGGATGATCATGATTCAGTTGGAGGAGAGGTTCGGTGTTTTGCCTTAAATGTACCAGCAGGTCTTGGTGATCCCTTTTTTGACTCCTTTGAGAGCATTTTAAGTCACCTGGTATTTTCTGTACCAGCAGTCAAGGGGATCAGTTTTGGTAGTGGTTTCAAGCTTAGTGATATGAATGGATCTGAATCCAATGATGCCTACTATTATCAAGAGGATAGGATTAAAACCCGGACCAACCATAATGGGGGTGTCATTGGCGGTATTACAAATGGCATGCCTGTTGATTTTACGGTAGTGGTCAAACCGACAGCCTCAATTGGCAAGGCCCAGGAGACGGTTAACATAAAAAAACAAGCATCTGAGACCATTGAAACCGAAGGTCGCCATGATCCTTGTATTGTCCCTAGAGTGGTCCCTGTTTTAGAGGCCGTTTTAGCCTTAACCATCTTAGATTTCATGACTGGTTCTAGACCAGCTTCTAATCCTTTGGGATAGGGTAATCCCAAAGCCTGGTCTTATGTTACAATATGATTACTTTTTATGTAAATATGTAAATAATATAGTCAAGTTTGGAATTAGTGCTATAATGTTTTTATAGTATATTTATAGAGGTGAAACATGGGCAATTTCTTAGAACTTTTTGCAAATTTTAGGATCATTGATCTGATCGATATCATCATTGTAGCGGTGATCTTCTACAAGCTGTTGATGTTAATAAAAGAGACACGAGCGGAGCAATTAATCAAGGGATTAATTGTTCTATTAGTGGTGCTTAATGTCAGCAAGCTCCTAAAAATGCACATGGTCCACTTTATATTAGAAAACACCATGACCGTTGGGGTGATAGCTCTTTTGGTAGTCTTCCAACCCGAGTTGAGACGGGCGTTAGAATACATTGGTCGGACTCGGTGGTTGTCGATCTCCATTTCAGAAGTTATTAAGGAAGAAGTCCTTAACAACATAGAGGAAATAGTCAATGCCACGACCCTCTTGTCTCGGTCAAAAACTGGGGCCCTTATGGTCATAGAAAGAGATACAGGCCTCAACGAGATTGTTGATACAGGAACCCTCATTGAGGGAAAGATATCTGCTCTCTTGATTGCCAACATATTTGAACACAATGCCCCCCTACATGATGGGGCAATCCTAATAAAGAAGTCAAAAATTATGGCTGCTGGCTGTTTCCTGCCCCTATCAACCAAGGCGAACTTAAGTCGTGATTTGGGTACCCGACACCGGGCTGCCCTTGGTATGGTGGAAAACTCAGACGCTCTAGTAGTGGTGGTTTCTGAGGAAACTGGCGCTATCTCCCTGGCTATCGATGGGGAACTCAAACGCTTTTTAGAGGTTTCTGAGTTAAAGGAAATCCTGGAAGCCAGTCTAATTGTTGAAGAAAAAGTATCCTTTGTTGGAAAGTGGAGGCTTTTAAATGATAAAAAGAATCAGAGAGATTTACAGCAATAGTAAGTTTTCAAGAAATACAGCTCCCAAGGTTTTATCCTTGGTTTTTGCTGTTGTTTTTTGGATTTTTGTCATAGACAATGTCAACCCTGAGATGACCAAGGTCATAGAGAATGTTCCTGTTGAGTTAGTCGGTGTGAGTCAAATTGAAGCTGAGGGCTATATCATTATGGGAGAAAGAGACTTTACTGTTGATATGACGGTCAAGGGAAGACGAAATGATGTCCTGAAGATGAATAAGTCTGACTTGCAGGTAACAGCCGATATAAGAGAGTTTACCAATGGCTACCAGGAGGTCCCCCTAAAATTTCAGATTGATATTGCTGATGTTAACCTAATCAATCAGTCTAGAGAAAGTGTTCTTCTACAGATTGATGCCATTGTCCGTAAACCTATTTCTGTTCATATTGCTAAGTCTGGTGACTTGCCAGAGGGCTATGTAGAAAACGGCACCAACTTGTCCGTAGAAGAGATTTTTGTCAGCGGACCAGAATCTTCTGTTGATAAAATTGACAGGATGTTTGGCCAGGTTATACTCACTAATATGACAGAGCCCTTCGATCGAGACCCAGCAGTTGTCCCGGTTGACAGTTTGGGTGAAGTCGTAACAGGGGTAGATGTTGAAACCAACTATGTTCGGGTATCCATTGATGTCTTGAAGCGTAGTGACATAGAGGTTAATCCCAAGTATACTGGGTCTGTCGCTGAGGGCTATCAGCTGACTGGCGTTCGGGTTATACCGGAGCGTATTTCTGTCAAGGGCCATAGGGATGAAATCAATAATTTAAGATTTGTTGAGTCAGAGTCTATTGACCTGACGGGTGTCACAGAGAGTTTCTCGGTAGAAGTCCCTGTAACCATACCAGAGGACATGTACCTGGACAATGACAATCAAAAGGTCTACTTGAGCTTTGATGTAGAGAAGGTAGTGACCAAGGAGTTTGTTTTTGATTACTCAGATATTACCTTTATTAACAAGGCGGACAGGTACAAGACCAACATAGAGTCCCTGGAGGGGCAGGTGATTCTGAAAGTATCGGCTGTGGAGTCTCTAATCAATAACCTGACTCAAAATGATATGGGCCTCTTTATTGACGCAGAGTCTTTTAGACCAGGTGAGATGACCCTGAGTATACTCTTGAATCGTTCAAACGAGTTTAATAGGGTGGAAATTACGCCAGCTGTTATTGACTTGGATATTATAGATGTGTCCGGTGAAGAAGGTTCTTCAAACGTTGACTAATAAATGGTATTATAAGACAAGAGACTGATTCTCTTGTCTTATTTTTATTGGATGCCAGGGCCTTGGAAATCGGTTCATAGCTAGGATGGTTGGGAATTAAAATTTTTGTGGAATCCTTAAAATAATCTTGGAAACCCATCTTTAAGATGATACAATAAACCAGAGGAAGTGGGGACTTATGAAACATGAACTGAAGTTAATACTAGATTCTACCCATGATGCCATGATCGCAGTGGACCAAGAGGGCATCATTACCCTCTTTAACCGGGCAGCTGAAGTCTTAACCCAATATAAGGCCTCAGATGCTATGGGACAGCCCATACAAGCGGTCATTACCAATACAAGGCTATTGGAAGTGATGGCCACTGGTGTAGCTGAGCTAGACCAGAAGCAGAAGTTAGGCCCAGTATCTATTGTTACCAACAGGATGCCAGTCAGAAATGAAGATGGCAAGATTATTGGTGCCATTGCTGTTTTTAGGGATATTGGTGAAGTTAGCAAGCTGGCTGAGCAAATAACAGACCTTAAGCAGATTTATTCTATGCTGGAAGCCATAATCAATTCAACCCAAGATGCTATTTCTGTAGTGGATGAGAAGGGAATAGGCATCTTAATCAATCCTGCTTATACCAAGTTAACAGGTTATGAAGAGGCCGATATTATTGGCAAGAAATGCACGGTTGACCTAAGTGAAAATGAGGATTCTATCCACTTAGAGGTTCTAAGAGAAAAGAAGCCTGTTTCTGGTATTCGCTTGAATGTGGGCCTATCGAGACGGGATGTATATGTAAGTGCTGCTCCCATCTATACCAATGGCAAGTTGATTGGGTCTGTAGCGATTATCCATGACTTCACTGAAACAAGGCGGTTATCAAAGGAACTCAGTCAGGCCAAACAGATCATCAGAAACCTAGAAGCCAAGTATTCATTTGATGATATAAAGGGGCAGAACCCAGTGGTGATTAATGCCATGGAGAAGGCCAAGTTGGCCGCCCAAACTCCAGCCACAGTTCTCTTAAGAGGAGAATCGGGTACAGGCAAGGAGTTATTTGCCCATGCCATACACAATGCCTCAAACAGGCGGCATTCAAAGTTTGTCAGAGTGAATTGCATGGCGATTAGTGAATCTATTTTAGAAAGTGAACTTTTTGGATATGGGGCTGGATCCTTTACAGGAGCCCTGAAATCAGGCAAGGCAGGTTATTTTGAAATGGCAGATGGGGGCACACTCTTCTTGGATGAAATCGGAGAGATCAGCTTGTCGACCCAGGCCAAACTGTTAAGGGTACTCCAGGAAAAGGAAGTGGTCCGAGTCGGAGAGTCCAAGGTCATCAATGTAGATGTTCGAGTGATTGCTGCGACAAACATTGACCTGGAAGCAGCTGTTAAAGATAAAAAGTTCCGAGAAGACCTCTACTATCGGTTAAATGTCATTCCAATTAATACACCCGCCCTGAGAGAACATAAGGACGACTTAAAGGAACTGGTACTTGTGACCCTTAACCAACAAAACCAGGGCTTTGGCCGATCAGTGAAGGATATATCCAACTCAGCTCTTAAGGTTTTAATGGCCTATGACTGGCCCGGGAATATTAGGGAACTACAAAACTATATAGCCAGAGCCATGATCAATATGCGCTTTAATGAGACGACCATAGAGGTCAGTCATTTACCGGCCCTAGAGGTATCTAAAACCTTAGAAGTTCATGAGCCTGTAGAGGCTCTCGTAGAAGTTCAGAGCCTTCAAGACCGGATGGCCACTCATGAGGCCAAGTACATTCGCCAGGTTTTAAGGAAAAATGGCGGTAACAAGGTTCAAACATCAAAAGACTTAAAGATTTCTATTAGAAATCTATATTATAAACTAACCAAATACAAGATTGAGGAATAAGGAGGCACTATGTCTAAATATGTATTAGCAATCAATCCTGGTTCAACATCAACCAAGGTTGCGATTTTCCAGGGCAATGAAAACTTACTACAGAAGGACCTTTCACATGCAACTGAGGAGCTAGACAAGTTTGATAAGATTACAGACCAGTTTGACTACAGAAAGCAAATCATCTTGGATTGGATGACAGATGAAGGCTATGCCCTAGAAGACTTAAAGGCAGTTGTTGGTCGTGGGGGACTTTTAAAGCCAATGCCTAGTGGAACTTATACGGTAACTGATGTAATGGTAGAAGACTTAAAGATTGGTATCCAGGGTGAGCATGCCTCTAACTTGGGTGGATTAATTGCAAGAGCTATTGCAGAGACTGTAGATGCTCCAGCCTACATTGTTGACCCTGTGGCAGTTGATGAGTTTGAAGATATCGCTAGAATTTCTGGTATGCCAGAGATCAAGAGAAAGTCATTACTTCATGCCTTAAATGTTAAGGCGATTGCTCACAGAGTGGCTAAGGAAAAAAATACAACTGTAGACCAATTAAACATGGTTATAGCCCATATTGGTGGTGGTATCTCAGTTGTCCCCCTAAGAAAGGGTCGTATGATTGACGCTAATAATGCCAATGAAATGGGTCCATTCTCTCCAGAAAGAGCTGGTGGTCTACCCATTGGTGATCTGGCGAAGCTTTGTTTCTCAGGTAAGTATAAGTCAATGAAGGAGCTAAAGCCTCACTTAAGAGGTAAGTCTGGTATGGTGGCATACCTAGGCACCAATGATGTAAGAGAAGCACTTAAGATGATAGAAGCTGGGGACAAGAAGGCGGAGTTAGTTTTAGACGCAATGGCCTACCAAATCTCTAAGGAAATTGGAGCCATGGCTACTGTTCTTAAGGGAAACATTGATGCAGTTGTCTTAACAGGTGGGGTTGCTTATGCAGACTATATCACTTCTAGGATTAAGGAGTCAGTTGGCTTTATTGCTGAAGTCATTGTTAAGCCAGGCGAAGATGAAATGTTAGCCCTTAATGAAGGGGTTCTTCGAGTGGAAAATGGTGAGCCAGTGAAAATATATGAGAATGAAGTAGAATAGTGCAATATTTTGCACATATCGAAAAGCGTGCAAGTTGTTGCATGCTTTTTTTTGCGCAAATTGAGGTTTCCAGAAAAAGGATAGGGGAAAACGTTATCAAGACCTTGCAAATAGCCAGCAAAAAAAAAAAAAAACCAGTTCGGAAAAGTTGGCACGCTACTTGCATATAATATGACTAGGTATGTAATCACAAGAAATGGGGTGCAAAATGATTAAGAATTTTGAAGAAGTATTAAGAATTGCAAAAGAACGTGGACCTAAGAAAGTTGCGGTTGCGTGTGCTCAAGATAGTGATGTATTAAAGGCTGTTGACCATGCTTATAAGAATGGTATTGTTGAAGCAGTGCTCGTTGGTGACCAAGAAAAGATCGAAGCTATCGCTAAGGAAGAAAACATTGACTTAGCTAATTATGAAATCATCAACTTAACGGATATGGCAGAAGCATCATTAAAGGCTGTATCTCTTGTATCATCAGGTCAAGCGCACATGGTGATGAAGGGTCTTGTAGACACTGCTATCATCTTAAAGGCTGTTCTAAACAAAGAAGTTGGTTTAAGAACGGGTTCAGTATTGTCTCACGTTGCTGTATTTGATGTGCCAGATTATCCTAGATTATTATTGGTAACAGATGCTGCAATGAACATTGCACCTAACTTAGAGCAAAAGAAGCAAATTATTGAAAATGCTTTAGTAGTTGCTCGTGGTTTAGATAATGATGAAGCTAAAGTAGGTATTATCTGTGCTAAGGAAAAGGTAAACCCTAAAATGCCTGCGACAGTAGATGCTGGTGCTTTAGTAGAAATGAATGAAAATGGTACTCTAACAGGTTGTATCGTAGGTGGCCCATTTGCTCTTGATAACGCTGTTTCTGAAGAAGCTGCAAGATTAAAGGGAATTGACCATCCTGTAGCTGGTAAGGCTGATATCCTAATGTGTCCAAACATTGAGTCTGGAAATATCCTTTATAAGACTTTAGGTTTCTTAACACCAGCTAAAAGTGCAGGTATCATTGTTGGCGCAAAAGCACCAATCATTTTAACATCTAGAGCAGACACAGAAGAAGCCAAGTTAAATTCAATTGCCCTTGGTGTATTAATGGCAGCGAAAATGTAAGGAGACGATCATGACTGAATTAAGAATTTTAGCAATCAATCCAGGGTCTACATCTACAAAAATTGCAGTGTATGATAATGACAAAGAAGTATTTGAAACAACTTTAAGACATTCAACAGAAGAAATTGACAAGTATGAAACAATCTTTGACCAATACGACTTCAGAAAGGCTGTTATCCTAGATGCCCTAGATGAGAACAGCATTAACCTTTCGAAATTAGATGCTGTTGTAGGCCGTGGTGGTCTCTTAAAGCCTATCGAAGGTGGTACTTACGCTGTAGATGAAAAGTTACTAGCAGACTTAAAAGTTGGTGTTTTAGGTGAGCATGCATCAAACTTAGGTGGTGTTTTAGCTTACGAAATCGCTTCTAAGTTGAACATTCCATCGTACATCGTTGACCCAGTAGTTGTAGATGAGTTAAATGATGTGGCTAGAATTTCAGGTATGCCTGAATTAGAAAGAAAATCAATCTTCCATGCCCTTAACCAAAAAGCAGTGGCAAGAAGATTAGCAGACGATCTAGGTAAGTCTTATGATGAGTTAAACCTAATCGTTGCCCACTTGGGGGGTGGTATTTCTGTTGGTGCCCATGAAAATGGTCGTGTTGTTGAAGTTAACAACGCCTTAGATGGTGACGGTCCATTCTCACCAGAAAGATCAGGTGGCGTTCCAATTGGTGACTTAGCCAAGTTATGTTTCTCTGGTAAGTACACACATGCTGAGATCAAGAAGATGATCAAGGGTAATGGTGGTTTAAATGCTTACTTGGGTACCAATGACGGTAGAGAAGTATTAAAGATGATCCAAGCTGGCGATAAGAAGGCTGAATTAGTTTTCAAGGCTATGGCTTACCAGGTAGCTAAGGACATCGGTTCTTGTGCAACTGTATTAAAGGGTAAGGTTGACGGCATTATCTTAACAGGTGGTTTAGCTTACGGTAAAGAATTAGTAGGTTGGATTACTGAATCAGTAGACTTCATCTCTAAGGTATATATTTATGCTGGTGAAGATGAAATGAAAGCTTTAGCAGAAGGTGGCTTAAGAGTACTTCAAGGCAAGGAAACTGCTAAAAATTACTAGACAGAAAATGGTGATAACATGTTAAATGACAAAAGAATAAGAGTGATTGTAGGACATTACGGTAGTGGCAAGACTGAGTTTGCAGTCAACTATGCTATGAACCTGGCTGACAAGAGTGACAATGTTGCCCTAGCAGACCTTGATGTAGTGAATGTTTACTTCCGTTCAAGAGAAAAGGCTGACATGATGGAAGCCAAGGGCATTAAGGTCCACTCAAGTGCCTTCGGTCACTCGGCAAACTTAGACTTACCTTCTATATCAGCAGGTATTATGGGACCCCTTCAAGATGAAACCTGTCAAACCATCCTAGATGTTGGTGGGGATGCAGCGGGAGCAAGAGCCTTATCTTCTTTCAAGCAAATCATTAACTTCATGGGCTATGATATGTTTTTAGTGGTCAATGCCAATCGTGAGGAAACTCAAACGGTAGAAGGTGTCATTTCTCATGTAAAGAAAATAGAAGAGGAAACGGGTTTAAAAATTACCGGTTTAATCAACAATACTCATCTTCTTAGAGAGACCACTCTAGAAGATATCACAAGAGGTCAAGAGTTGGTAAAAAGCGTGTCAAAAGAACTAAACATTCCTATCAAGTACATTGGTGCTATTGAAAAAGTTGCCCAAACGATACCATCAGACTACGATGGTGAGATTATGCCAATTAAAATGTACATGCGAGAAGAGTGGATGTAATTTTGAAGCTTATAAAATAAAAACAGAAATAAGGAGGGTTGTATCGTGGCTAAAGTAATTTTCAACGAGAACAATTGTAAAGGATGTCAATTATGTACATCTGCATGTCCAAAAGACATTATTGTTATGGCTCAAGATCGTATCAATAAAAAAGGATATCATCCTGCAACAGTTTTAGAAATGGAAAAATGTATCGGATGTGCGAACTGTGCATTAATTTGTCCAGATTGTATTATCACAGTAGAAAGATAGGGAGGCAATATCATGGCTAAAGTATTAATGAAAGGGAACGAAGCAATCGGTGCTGCAGCGATTAAAGCTGGATGTAAGTACTTCTTCGGTTACCCAATCACACCTCAAAACGAATTACCTGAGTACATGTCAAAAGCTTTACCAGAAGCTGATGGTGTATTCGTTCAAGCTGAATCAGAAGTAGCAGCAATCAACATGGTTTACGGTGCTGCAGGATGTGGTGTTAGAGTAATGACATCATCATCGTCTCCAGGGATGGCTTTAAAGCAAGAAGGTATTACTTACATCGCTGGTGCTGAGTTACCATGTGTTATGGTAAATATCGTACGTGGTGGTCCTGGTCTAGGTGGTATCCAACCTGCTCAATCTGATTACTATCAATCAACTCGTGGTGGTGGTAATGGTGACTACAAGTGTTTCGTATTTGCGCCTGCTAACCTTCAAGAGATGGTAGATATGGTACAAGAAGCATTTGATATTGCTGATTACTACAGAAACCCAGTTATTGTTTTAGGTGACGGTATGATTGGTCAAATGATGGAGCCAATCGAGTTTAAAGCTCCTAAGAAGAGAGACTTACCATCTAAGGATGGTTGGGCTACAACAGGCACTAAAAACTCTAGAAAGCCACATATCATTAACTCATTATTCTTAGATCCAGAAGGATTAGAAAATCACAATACAAAGTTACAAAAGAAATACAAGGCGATGAAGGAAAACGAAGTTAGACATGAAGAGTACAACATCGAAAATGCTGAAATCGTAATTGCTGCTTATGGTACGACTTCAAGAATCGCTAAGAATGCTATTGACGCATTGAAAGAAGAAGGTATCAATGTTGGTTTAATCAGACCTCAAACATTATGGCCTTTCCCAGAAAAAGCTTTCCAAGACCTACCAGACACAGTTAAGAGTGTTTTAACAGTTGAAATGTCTGAAGGTCAAATGATCGATGATGTACGTTTGGCTCTAAACGGTAAATTACCTACAGACTTCTACGGTAGATCAGGTGGTATGATTCCTTCACCAGGCGCAATCATTGACAAGGTAAAAGAAATGATAGGAGGCGTAAAATAATGGCTATCGTATTCGAAAAAACTCAAGGTTTAACAGATAAAGAAACCCACTACTGCCCAGGTTGTACCCATGGTATTATCCACAGATTAGTTGGTGAAGTATTGGTTGAATTAGACGTATTAGGAGATGCAATTGGTGTTGCACCAGTTGGATGTTCTGTACTTGCTTATGACTACTTCAACTGTGACATGCATGAAGCGTCTCATGGTAGAGCGCCTGCAGTTGCAACTGGTATCAAAAGATCATTACAAGATAAAGTTGTATTCACTTACCAAGGTGACGGTGACTTAGCATCAATCGGTACTGCTGAAATCGTTCACGTGGCTCACAGAGCTGAAAAGATTACAACAATCTTCGTAAACAATGCCATCTATGGTATGACAGGTGGTCAAATGGCACCAACAACTTTAATCGGTCAAAAGGCAACAACTTGTCAAGATGGTCGTTCTGAAGCGCATTCAGGTATGCCGTTAAGAATGTCAGAAATGCTTGCAACAGTAGATGGGGCTGCTTTCATTGAAAGAGTTTCTGTACACAACCCTGCTGCTATTAGAAAAGCTAAGAAGGCTATCAAGCGTGCTTTCGAATGTCAAATCAAGGGCGAAGGTTTCTCAATGGTAGAAGTTTTATCTACATGTCCAACAAACTGGGGTATTGCTCCTGTTGAGTCACTAAAATGGTTAGAAGAGAACATGATTCCTTACTACCCATTAGGCAACTTCAGAACACCAGAGGAGGCGTAATATGTTAAACGAGAAAGTAATCTGTGCTGGGTTTGGTGGTCAAGGTGTTATGTCAATGGGTCAATTATTGACTTATGCTGGCATGATCGAAGATAAGCAAGTTTCTTGGTTACCATCTTATGGTCCTGAAATGCGTGGTGGTACAGCTAACTGTAACGTTATGGTTTCAGAATCATTAATCGGTTCTCCAATCATTGATGGAGATGCAACTTGTGCTATCGTTATGAACTTACCATCTTTAGTTAAGTTCGAAGCTGACTTAGTACCTCAAGGAAAATTATTAATCAACAGCTCATTAATCGATGATAAAGCATCGAGAGATGACGTTCAAGCTTACTACATTCCTGCTAACGAAGCAGCTTTAGAGTTAGGTAACTCAAAGGTTGCTAACATGGTTATGTTAGGTGCTTACATCGAATTAACTAAGGCTGTATCATTTGATGCTTTACACAAGGCTTTAGAAAAAGTATTCGGTGGTAGAAAGGCTCACTTAATTGATGTTAACGTAAAGGCTCTTGAAAAGGGTGCTTCATTAGTTAAGTAATTCAATCCACATATTCAAGTAGAGTACACAATGTGTACTCTATTTTTTTTAGGTTAATCTGGGGCTTAGACAAATAAATCTATAACAGGTCACAAATGAGTCCTGGCCAAAATGAATAGAAAGATGGAGCTCGATAAGTTAATAATATGTGTTAAATTATAAAGCATGAGGGTAATTATAGTTAGGTGTTAGATATTCCAGTCTATTTATGGTAGAATAACCTTACGAGAAATGGAGGCAATCATGCGAAAATATTTTGGAACAGATGGTGTTAGAGGTGTTGCCAATAGTGAGTTAACACCAGAATTTGCATTTAAGTTGGGTAAATTTGGAGCCCATGTATTAACAAAAGATAAGAAGAAGGCAAAAATAATAATTGGTAGAGACACTAGAATATCAGGTGACCTTTTGGAACATGCCCTAGTATCAGGGATTATTTCAGCTGGGTGTGATGTTTTATGTGTAGGTGTTGCACCAACACCAGCAATTTCATACATAACGAGAGAATTGAAGGCAGATGCTGGAGTCGTGATTTCAGCCTCTCACAACCCTGTTGAGTTTAATGGTATTAAATTCTTCAATGGTAATGGATTTAAGCTGCCAGATGCAGTTGAGTTAGAAATTGAAAAGTACATTGATGGTGAGCTTGAGATAGATCATATTCCAACTGGGGATGAGCTGGGCAGGTGTGATTACTTCACGGGTGCTGAGAAGATGTATCAAGACTTTGTCATGTCAACCATAGAGGGAGACCTTAAGGGCATCAAGGTTGCTGTGGATGCTGCCAATGGTGCGGCTCATTCTGTCGGTATTAAGACCTTAGAGGCCCTAGGAGCAGAAGTTACAGCCATTCATCATGAACCCAATGGTTTAAATATTAACGCTGACTGTGGCTCGACCCATCCAGAACATGTGGCTAAGTTGGTTCAAAAGGTAGAGGCCCAAGTTGGCCTAGCCTACGATGGAGATGCGGACCGCTTGATTGCTGTGGATGAAAAGGGACAACTTGTCGATGGAGATAAGATCATGGCCATTTGTGGCATTCACTTAAGCAAGCACAATAAGTTAAATCATAAGATGGTCGTTTCTACTGTTATGTCTAACCTAGGACTGGGCCTGGCCCTAGAAGCCCATGGCCTATCGACGACCCAAACTAAGGTAGGCGACCGGTATGTCCTAGAAGAAATGCGCGACAAGGGGTACTCTCTTGGTGGTGAGCAGTCAGGTCATGTCATCTTTTTAGACTATAATACAACGGGAGATGGTCTTTTAACAGCCGTACAACTCCTCAACGTTATGAAGGAAACTGGCAAGTCATTGTCTGAGTTAGCATCTGTAATGACTGTATACCCACAGGTTTTGAAGAATGCCAAGGTTCCTACAGAAAAGAAGATGGCCTATTTAACGGATTCAACCATCCAGGGCCGTATTCAAAGCCTGGAAGAAAAAATGGCTGGCAAGGGCAGGGTCCTTATCAGACCATCTGGTACTGAGCCTCTTGTTAGGGTCATGTTAGAAGGGGAAAACCAAAGTGAGTTAGATGGTTATGCTACAGAGCTTGTTGACCTTATTGAAAAAACATTTAAAGCATAAATGATTAAAGGCAAGATTCTAAGGAATCTTGCCTTTGTTATGCTTATGAAGCCTTTGACTGGGTTAGGACATGATCCTGTTTGGAAAGTTTTAGCATCATACCAGCTGCCAGGCAGGCCAAGCAAGCTATGACGGGCCACAGGTAACGGATGCCAAATTGAGTCACCACAAGGCCGCCAATTATTGGTCCTAACATAGAGCCAGTCTTTCGGATGACAGGAAAGAGAGCATTAAAGCGCCCCCTGTGGGTAATAGGCGTGTGGTTTGCAATATAGACACTGGTGTTGACAGAAACCATTATTTCTCCCAGGGTCCAAATTAAGGTTGAGGCTATGAACCAGATGTAAGAGTAACCGGTCACCAGCATGCCAAAGCCAAGGGCATATAAGAGGCTGCCGACCATGATAATCTTTGATGCTGTCATCTTCCGCGTTAAGTGGGTCACGGGGATGGTCAATACAAAACAGGCCACAGCATTGAGGGTCATGAGCAGACCATAGAACTTGGCGTTATCAAACAGGGTCTTTACCTGGAGGGGAAGACCAAAACTAAACTGGGAAAAACCTGTAAAGACAAGGACAATGGCTAATGAGAAGACAATCAGGTGACCTTGTTCTTTCATAAGCTGGACCAGGGTCATGTCATAGGTCTTGACCCTCTTGTTGGTCTTAGCCCTGAAGGTATCGGGTACATAACGAGCAATGAGCAAGAGGGATAAGAAACTGGTCAAGGCATCTCCTATGAAAAGCAACTTCAGAAATTGCTCGTATAAGAGGGTGGCTACCAGGGGGCCAACAGCAAAGCCGATGTTGATGGCCAAATAGTTTAAGGAAAAGGCGGTTTTTCGGTTGCCTTCATGGGTCAGGTCTGTTACCAGGGTTGACAAAACTGGAACTGTAAGTCCACTAATAAAGGACACCAGCAAGAGGGTCAAGACCAGGAGGACCGGTTGGGTCATAAAGGCACATAGGATATAGCCACCTGCTGAAAGGGACTTAAATAGGATTAAGACCTTCTTACGGCCATAAGTATCAATGATTTTACCACCAATCATAGACCCCAGTAGGCCAAAGCCTGCACTAATGGCAACCAGGATGCCGACCCATTTTTCTTCAAGGCCTAAATTATAGGTCAAGAAGAGGGTAATCAGGGGGCCGACGAAATTCCCCATTTGGTTGATAATCGTTGAAAAAAATAGGACATGGATTGAACGATCCAAGTCAAGATAGGGTTTGAGTACGTTTTTTATTGATTTCATAAGTTCCTCCTAGAAATAGGATACCCAAAGACACTCTCGACTTCAATGACAAAATAGTGAAGAATTCCTGGTGGAAATTGGTCTTTAAGGGTACAATATAGGGGTGAGTTGACACAATTAATGAAAACACCAGTAGAAAAGAGGGTTTAAGATGGGGGATATAATCCGTATTAATAATCAAGCATTTGAGTATGACTTTCTGGCTGGCTGGATTAAGTACAATCGTTTGGACCAGGGCATGAGTCAGGAAGCTCTGGCTCATGGTATTTGTTCTAAGAGCCATCTGTCCTACTTTGAGTCTGGAAAGAAGAAATTAAAAGAAGATGTACTTGTTTTACTCTTAAACAAGTTGGGCATCGACTCCTTTGAGCCAGTGGCATCCATGGGGCTTTTAAGACAGAAACTCTACCACATGACTACCTGCATTGAATATCTGAACTTAGAAGAAGCAGACCAGGTCTTTAAGGACATTCAGACTCATGATGCTATAATCAAGAAGTCTCCCTACAACATGGAGTATAAGATATACCAACTTCACTATGACTACTTTGTAGCCAATAAGCATTACAATGACCTTAAAGAGACCATCGACTTGATAGATAAGATTTATCCTGCCTTGACAGAGGACCAAAAATACTTGTATATGTTGACCTGTGGCCGGATGATGTTTTCTTATGTCAGCCACAAGGAGGGAATTAGACGGCTCATGTTAGCCCTTGAGATAAAAGAAACCCCAGTCGTCAACTACTACTTGGGCTTTGCCTTCTGTTTTGATGATGACCCGCTCAGGGGTGTATTTTACTTTGAAAAGGCCCTGGAGTCCTACCGGTCTAGCGGCCGTTATATAAATGCAGTCATGTGCCATAACTACCTGGGTATCTGTTATACCAGCTTGAAGATTTATGATCAGGGAGAGGAACATTTTAAAACAGGCATTACGGGAGCTGAGCATTTCTCAATTACCCTTATTTTAGGCCATCTCTATACCAATATAGCCCACCTATACATGTGTACAGACCGTTACGACCTGGCAGAGGCCTATGTCAAGAAGGGGGTTGAAAACTTTGATGATCCCCTCCTACCCATATCTAACCTTATTGAAATCTATGAAAGAATGGGGCAAAACCACTTGATTCAGCCTCTGTTTGAGGCCTACTTAGTCCCTGAAAGAATGACCTCTAAGTATTACTTATTGTTAGAATTTCAGTATAGACGCTTGTGTACCCCTCATGATAAGGCTTACTATGAGGCCCTAGCTAATAAAATACTGCCCTTCTATGAGAAAATCCACTACATTGAATTATCGGATATGATCAGAAAGGCCATGATTGATTACCTGGAATCTGTAAGGCAGTACAAGGCCGCCAACCAGCTTTACAAAACCCTCTTAAGAATGCGGGAAGGCTAAGGGCTCAAGGAGCCCTTTTTCCTGTGACGTGTCAAAAATATTGCTAAATGTTACGATAAGATGGCTAAATAAGCGGAAGCTTTGGCAAGTAAATGGTTTTATGGTATACTTGTCTAGAAATTAAGGAAGGGAGGGTAGTTGACAACTGAATCTAAAGCGCCTGAACTGATACTTGTATCAGTTGACGAGGACAGGGTTTATCGAATCATCGGCGGGTACCCTGTGGTGAACTCACACCATTAAAGATTGGTAAAACTAAGAAGTGATTCTTAGGACAAGACCTCTCAGTGAGCAAAAACGTACGGAATTTCTAGGAAGGAACCTTATGGTTCTTTTTGTTGTTTAAAAAGGAGAATATAGGATGTGTGGTATAGTAGGATATATTGGTGGCAACAAGGCCCTACCAGTATTGTTAAATGGACTATCTAAGTTAGAATATAGAGGATATGATTCATCGGGAATCGCACTTTTAGAAAATGATGAGTTATTTGTTAAGAAGAAAAAGGGGAGACTGGCAGCCTTAGAGGCGGATTTGGACATTGACTCTCACATGAGTCAGGTGGGAATCGGTCATACCCGATGGGCAACCCATGGGGCACCAACAGAAATGAATGCCCACCCTCATACCAATGTTGTGGGATCCATAGCGGTTTGTCATAATGGTATTATTGAAAACTATGTTAAGATCAAGGAATGGTTGACAGAAGTCGATAATGTGACCTATAAGTCAGAAACGGATACGGAAGTAATTGCCCACCTGGTGAATCATTTCTATGAGGGCGACCTCTTTGATGCTGTTTTCAAGGCTGTAGATAGAATGGAAGGCGCTTATGCTATTTCAGTTATTTCAGTCGATGAGCCCGACAAGATTGTTGCGGTTAGAAAGGACAGTCCCCTCATTGTTGGAAAGGGCCAAGGAGAAAACTTCCTTGCTAGTGATATTCCAGCTCTACTCAAGTACACCAAGGAAGTTTACTTCATTGAAAATGACGAGTTTGTCCTCTTAACGGGTGATAAGGTTGAGATTTTTGATGCCTTCAGACAACCTGTGGACAGAGAAGTCTTCAAGGTTACCTGGGATGCTGAAGCCGCAGAAAAAGAAGGTTATCCTCACTTTACCCTCAAAGAGATCTTTGAGCAACCCAAGTCAATCAGGGAAACCCTAAGCCGTCGTGTAGAGAAAGACCTGTCTATTAACTTAGAGGGGGTCGACTTCACAGATGACCAGTTCAAGAACTTTGATAAGATTTACATGGTGGCCTGTGGAACCGCCTATCATGCTGCCTTGATTGGTAAGTATGCCATCGAATCTTTGGCAAAAATTCCGGTAGAGGTTGAGATAGCTTCTGAGTTTAGATACAAGCCAAACTTTTTGAATGAAAAGTCATTGATCATCCCTGTATCTCAATCCGGTGAAACCCTTGATACCCTTCAGTCCTTAAGAGAGGCTAAAAGAAAGGGTGCAACAGTTATGTCGGTTGTTAATGTCGTAGGTTCTTCTGTTGCAAGAGACTCTGATGGCGTCCTATATACCTGGGCTGGACCAGAGATAGGGGTTGCATCAACCAAGGCCTACACATCTCAAGTATTGGTCTTCTATTTACTGGCTATAAGAATTGCTTTAGCACTTAAGGCTATCACTGAAGAAGAAAGCCATGATATTTTAAAAGCTTTAAATCACATGCCAGACCACATCCAAAAGATTTTAGATGAAGCTCATGTGGTCCAAGAGTTTGCTGATGCCCAGTTTAACAATGAGAATGTATTCTTTATCGGTAGAGGGGTTGACCTTTACACGTCTGATGAGGCATCCTTAAAGTTTAAGGAGATTTCTTACATTAATTCTTTCTCTATAGCAGCTGGTGAACTTAAGCACGGCACCATTGCCCTCATTGAAGAAGGGACCCTGTGTGTAGCTGTTGCTACTCAGAAGCACCTTTATGACAAGATGATTTCAAATATAAAGGAAGTTAAGGCAAGAGGTGGAGAAGTTGTCGCTGTAGCCTTTGAAGGAGATACAGAAATAGAGGAATCGGCTGACAAGGTCATTTATATTCCTAGGTCAATGCCATTCTTAGCACCCCTTCTAAGCATCGTTCCTCTACAATTATTTGCCTACTATGTATCAGTTGCAAGAGGTAATGATGTAGATAAGCCTAGAAACTTAGCCAAGTCAGTAACAGTAGAATAATGATTTGTGTACAGGTAATTTGTTGTCCTGTCCATTTGAATTTGGTTTAACGTTTTCTATTCAAATAAAAATTATCTAAAAAAGCGGGTCTAGCGACCCGCTTTGCTTTCGTCTCCAACTTTTTTCCCTTGTATCTTTTCTCACATTCCTCGCTGGTGTCCAAAAGCCAGAAAAATCAACAATTATAGCGGTCAATCATTCATAGTAGAGAGGTGTTCTTCTCGGAAATTCTTCAGTATTTTAATCATGAAAAAATGTAAAATTGAAAGAAAGATTTCAAACCTTAGTCAAATTGAGGTCAAAACAGGTCCCAAAATTAACTCTGGAGGATGAGAAATTACCTCTGGAGGTGTTAAAAAAAATGTAAAACCAATTCAAACAGAAAAAAGAGAAAAAGCTTGAAGACCGCTTGAGTAAAGGCTTAAGAGAGTGTATGATTGCGATTGGGAAATGTTAGAACCGTTGTCAAATTGACATGGTAGTAGAGAAAATATCTCTCTAAGATGTTTTTGAATCAAGTCATTAGTAAAAAGAGTACTACAAAGATTCAAATATATATGAGCTGACTTGTATCACAATATCGAAAATTTAATGTTGAATAGTTAATTGATATTAGTATTGGTATAAAGGAGTTTAAAAAAGTATTCAATAACTATTCTATAAGTAGCCATGCTGTAATCAAGAAAGTTTTAATAGATGGTCAACGGAAAGTGTTTTTTTGGTGAACTCAACATAATATATATGCAACAACCCCTCTGCTTGAAGGAAGAGGTCTTGTAGCTATCAAGAATATTCTCGTTCATAGTAGTGTAAATACGACAATAAATACGTGCTATCATTTCAATCGGGCTGAAATGAGAAAAACGACATCTAAATTGACAGACACCCTTTCGTTATAGAAAATTTATTGATTTTGTATTAAACGTTATCTGCAATATTGAATATTATGATATTTAGGAATAAAATGTAAATATAAATTGACATTTTACTAAAATGATTGTATTAATCGTATTTGCAGATTATATGAGAATAATGCAATTATAAATGTGTCATCACTTTAGCGAGCAGATTGCTCGCTTTCTTCAAATATTTCAGTTGAATAAAATCTTAAATATTTAACTATATTCGTCGTTTAGCATTATAGGAGGAATGAGGGTTGACTTACAAGGAGAAACAAATTTATGAACTTGTACTAAAATATATAAACAAATCAAAGCGAACATATCTCGAATTAAATAAGATTTATGAGGAAGTGAATGATACTAATCAAAACGTGTTTAGATATATACATTCGTCTGAGGGATATTTAAAGTTTCATAATGTTATAAAAAAATTGTGTGATGAAGAAGTAATTGAGCCTACCAAAAGTAGTAATAGTAATGGTATGAATCCTTCGCTAAAATGCAAGTATAAAATATCTAAAGTCTATAGTGATAATAAGGAAGTAGTACTTGAATTGATGAGACTTAATTCTAAAATAAGTATTGATAAATTTTATTTGATGAATCCAAAATCTTACATCAAGGACAGAAAAGTAATAGAAGTGATAAATGAATTTTTAAATAATCCATCAAACTTTACTCTGACTATTCATGAACGTTCTTGGCAGATGTTTGGTGATGAGAAATTTTTAAGGCATCCTGGGAAGAAATCTCAGGGAGAAATAATTTTAGGTAATCTTGGTCTCACGTTTGAGGATTTGAATTGTCAACATGCATATGAACCATTCATATATTTTAAGAAGTCTGAATTCTCTGAAAAAGAGAGCAGGCGTTTATTGGTCATTGAGAACAAAGATACTTTTTGGTCGTTTCAGAACATAATATTCGAGCAAAACAATACACTCGATATTGATATGCTTATTTTTGGAGAGGGCAACAAAATAGTCAGTAGTTTTCAATATGCTGAGAAATTGGAAGTTAACGGTAGTGATGATGTTTTGTATTTTGGTGATATTGACAGAGAAGGTTTAAACATTTTTAATCGTTTTAGATTAAAATATGGGAACTACAATATAAAGTATTTTGTGGAAATGTATGAATATCTATTGGATTCTATAAATGACAGTGCTCCTGATGCAAAGAATAAGCAAGTACTTAACAACGATGCTGTTGAAATTTTCATTGAGTCTATGGACAATAAATACAGTAGACAAATACAAGAAATAATTTTTAACAATAAATACATTCCACAAGAAGTAATGAACTATGAGGTATTATTCAGATTGTATATAAGGAGTAATATGTAATGGAACACATGGAAGCGATAATAAATGAGATAGACAGCCGTGTTAAAAATATTCGAATATATCATCCATTCTTTACTTTCTACAATGAAGGTTCTAAAATAGATGGATTCGACATGCCCGTTCTGATGCTGGCAACACTTTCATTTTTGATGTATGAAGGCAGATTAAAATCTAAAAGCGTGAGTTTTTCTCAAATAAGAGATTTTCTCATGAACTTTCTTCTAACTGCATATAATTATGAACTTGGTGAAGAAGATTACATGAAGTTTACAAGAGAGGTCATCGAGAGACTTGATGGCTCTTACACATATACATATATAAAACCGATTACAAATCAAGTTAGTAGAATGAATACAGTTCTTGTAACTCAAGACGCAAAGACATTTGAGTTTACGATTACTAAAGATGGCTTGGATTTCCTTCTAAAAACGAAAGAATTTGGGGATGAGGCACAAATAAGTATTAACTTATTGCTTTTTAAGAAACAGATTGAATCAGGTTCATTTAGTTATGCATATGAAATTGTAAAAAGATTAAATATTGAAGTCCAAAAAAGAATTGAGGAAAAATCAGTTATTTTGAATATAGTTTTGAATGGAGGGACACAAGGTTCAGAGGAGTATAAAAGGTACTGGGATAGGATATCGAACCAGTTCTCAGAAGAGGAAGGAATATTTAGAGATACAGTTCATTTTCTAAAGGACTTTTACTCTAATGAAGTTGACCGTAGGAAAATGTCCGATAAGGATGCTGAATCTTTAAAGGATTTAACTAAAATAGAATTAGAACTTATTAGAGCTCAAAATCTTCATACAAAATTAATTGATGAAGTATTAAATATGTCCAATGATTATGAAAACATTCTTAATATAAAAATGCAATCAGCATTTACTGATAAGTTTGAGTTTGAAAAAATGATAGATAAAAGCTGTAATGTAGTTAACGACCTTCGAGTCCTCAGTGCTATATTAAACCCGATGTATACAACTAATAAAAGAAAACGCTTTAGTTTAGAAAAAGTATTTGAACCACAAAGAGTTTCCAATGCTGAAGAGCGAATAGCTGAGGATTATGAGACTGGTGAAATAGTAAATATTGAAACTGTTGATATGAAAACAATTAAGCGTATTGAACATAATTATTTCTATTATGTAAAAATACTAATGTATACACTGTTACGTAAGTATTCGTTGACGCTAAATGAACTCGTAAAAATTTTATTTGATGCTCAATCTGAAAACTATCTCTTTAATGTGGATTTTGTTCCTTTCTTATCGAGAATAAATCACATTGGAAGAGAGAAGTTAATAGCCCATTTAAAGGTGATTTCACTAAAGGACTTATTAATGAAAGACGAAAAATTACAAAACGATATTGAAAAGTGTATTTATCGAGTTCTAATTTCTGATGAGAGGTTCAAAGAATATCATAAAATTATTATTGAGACGATTCCTGATGATGAAGTAGTCATTAATGAAATAATAAAAGTTACAAATATGAGATTCTTATTGGAGTAGATAATAGGAGATATGATGTTAAAAAATAGAGAGAATGTAATACAGGCAGTCAAAGTACTTGGAGAACTATTAGCAGGTAATGAAGTCAGTTCAGAATCTAATAGGGAGTTGTATAATCTTTATGTGACAGATAGCAATGTAGAAGATTTTTTGTATCTTATTTGTGAAGAATTATCACTTAAATTATACAATTATGAAGATGAGTTATTCTTGTCTCCAGGTGTTGAAAATAAGGTTTTCGGTTATAACAATGATGATTTTAAAAAAAGAATGAAATATAACTTCGATAATATGGATATGTATATGTCCTATTTTGTAATGATGACAATCATAACTATGTTTTATAAGGAATCTGACTATGATACGCATATTAGAAGAATAAGTATTAATAATATATTGGAAAAAGTAAATGAAAAAATGAATGCGTTATTAAGTATCGATGAAATATCTGAAGTCAGTTCAGACTTAAGCTATAACTTTGAAGAAATATCGAAGAGATGGAAGTCATTAAGAAAGATTAGTATTAGGGGAAGTGATTTTGATAATCTTGAAGCCAGTGATAGAGGTAAGAATAGTCAATATGCATTCATTAATACAGTGTGCAATTTTTTGGAACGAGAGGGACTTATAAGAATAGATGCAAACATGAACTCAATATTACCTCAAAAGCGGTTTAAAGCAATTGTTTATAGCTATTTTCAGAACAAGGACAGTCGTAACGAAGTTTATGACTACATAAAAAAACTATCAGAAAAGGAGGATACACTTTAATGCCATATATTAATCGTATTAGATTAGTTAACGTAAGATTTAATCACAACAACAGTCGCTACGAAGATTTTAAGATGCCTTTTGATAGTAAATCTACAGCATATGAACTAATAAATGGTGGTGGTAAGAGTGTTCTTCTTATGATGATTCTACAAGTTGTTCTTCCGAATGAATCTCTTAAGACAGAGAAACCTGTTAAGAATATTTTTATTGGTACTAAAGATATTACATCGCATGTTTTAGTGGAATGGGAGTTAGAAGATGGAGGTTATTATTCACATCTTTTAACTGGATTTTGTGCAAGAAAGGCAAGGGATAAAGATACTAAGAAAGGCCATGTTGAAGGTGGAACAGAGTATTTCAACTATACTTTCCTATATAACAAGAGTAATCCTAATGATATATATAGTTTAGATTTGTTTAAGATTAATGATAAAAAGAAAAGTGTGATGAGTTATAACGAGCTTAATAAGAAACTTAAAAGACTTAAAGCTAATGGGGAACCAATTGAGATTTACAGCAATATGAAAGGTATATATCAAGAGACACTTAAAGGGTATCAAATCATAGAGGCAGAATGGGATATTTTGAAAAGAATCAATGCACAAGAAAATAACTTAGCGAACTATTTTAGAGGAGATAAATCATCCAAAAGACTAATAGAAAATTTTCTGGTAGGCATAGTTGATAAGATAGCAGAAAATAAAGATAAACTTAGCGAAGAGGATTTTGCTGATGTTTTAGTAAAGATGAAGGAGCGATTTGCAAAACTTCAACGAGAATATGAACGTCTTCATGAGTATGAAGAATATGAGATGTCTATGAATAAGTTGACTGATGTTATTGGAAAAGCAATTGAAGTCTTTACTGAGGTAGATGATTTTAACGTCAAGATTGCATCGATAGTTTTTGCTCTAAGTACTTTTCTTAAGAAGCACGAATGTTTATTGGAGAGTAAAAATAAAGAATTTCAGATTGAGCACAGTCGCTTAGAAAGTGTAAGGAAAGACATAAAAAATACTGATATATGTAAGAAAATATTTCTTATGAATGAAAAGCATGAGGAATATAGAAAGAAGAGCAAAGAACTTGATGAGTATAAAGATAGTTTGAGTAGATTGAAGGGTGAAATAAAATACTTAAACAGCATTAATCTTTTCTTCGATTATAAAGATAGTATTTCTGAGATTGAAAAGCTTAAAGAAGAACTGCGAAAGACAGAGCTTTCTGATGTTGAACTTAAAGAGAAAAGAAATTATTTAGGTAGACAGTTTAAATATGCTCTTATTAAAAGAGAAAAAGAGCTCATTAAAAGAAAAAATGAATTAATTTCAGAAGACGTGGAAAATGAAAAATTGATTGAAGCATGCGAAGAAAGAACTTCAGAATTAAATAGATGTTTAGGTTCATATAAATCTGAAGAAAGAAGATTTCTTAATGAACTACAGACTCTAAATGATGCTCTTCAAAAAAGTAATACTGAGCTACTTCAAACAGGCAAATTTAACACGATTATTTATGATGCAAATATTCAGATTGAGCAATTAAATGAGGAATTAGCTGAAGTTGAAATCTCAATAAGTGTATGCGAAGAAAATCTCAAAGAAATAGAAGAAAAACTATTAAATATTGCTGTTGAGAAAACTGAAGTGGAAGGAAACATCAAGTTAACTGAAAAAGAACAGAAAATAAATAAAGAGAAAATAATTGAATATAATCATGCAAAAGAAATTATTAGTACTATTGCAAGAGACTATGATATACATGATTTTAACTCCTTAAAGGATGAACTGACAGAAATATATGATGAGGAGCATTTAAGAAAAAGTGAGTTGGAGTTCACTTTAAATGATTTAAATAAGCAAATAGAAATAATAAGAGAACATGGAGTTTATGTCTTTAACAATCAACTAATAGATTTGTATGAGCATCTGAAAACGAAGTTTAATGCAGTCTTGGGTTCTGAATATCTAAAAAGTCTTTCAAAAGAAGTTAGGGAAGAAATGTTAATAAAATTCAGACTATTACCATACTCAATCTTACTCCCTCAGTCTGAATATAACTCTATCAATGCTAATTTAAATGCCATTGGGAAAAAATTCATTGATGTAATGATACCGATTGTTAACATGGATGCAATTAGAGGAAACATTTCACTTAACACCGATGGTTTCACATTTCCAACAAGGGAACTTGATTTTCATTTAAGTAGTCTCGAGAATATCGAAGTATTTATGAGTGATTTGATTCACAAGAAAGAAAACAGTAAGTTGAAATTAGATGAATTAAATGAGAGCATTATAGTTTACCAAGGCTATATAAGTTCTCTTAATGAATATTTGAGAGATTATCCCGTTACAATTGTAAATGAGTTATTAGAAAACGAGAGTTTTCTGGATAACGAACTAAGGAGTTTGAAGAATAGACACAAGAACTTGAAAAATAGTGAGAAAGAGGAAGGAAGAAGGAAACAAGAGCAATATGATGCATTAGATGACTCAAAGCGACTGTTTGAATCTTTATTAAGTGTTATTAAATTGTTGGAAACATACAAACAATTGAGCAATGTTTTGTCCGAGAACGAAGGAAATTTGAAGAAAGCCCAGTTAGCCTCAGATGAAGTTACAAGGAAACTAAATGTTCAAAAGCGTAAAAAGGAAAACCTTGTTAATAGAAGGAAAACTTATGGAATTGAAATTATTGGTATAGATAGAGAAATAACTAAATTGGATGATGAACTTTCTGTGCTCAGTGAGTTAGAGGTTCCAGATGTTTTTTCAACTGAAGATTCTCTTGAAACCTTAAAGAAGAAGTTTCATGTTTATAATGAAAAATACAAGATTGAAGCAGGTAATGTAGATAGAATAAATGGAGAAATCACAACTTTAGAAGGCAATTCGAAAGAGATTGTAGAAGAATTGGAATATAACGGATTTGCTGTTGAACAGATAGAACTGAATGAACTTACCTTAAGAGTACCGAAAGATGTAATAAGGCAAAAGGTATCCTTGCAAGAGAAAGTAGAAAGTGTTCTGGAAGACAAACGTGCAGAACAGCAAAAGTCAAATGAGGATTATATAGAACTTAAAACAAAGACAGTCGAGGCGACAAAATCCTATGTAAGCCTTTATTCTGAGTTCAAGCCACTTTTAGTTGTAGCTGATTTAGATATTGTTAAGGAAAAAAAGAATGAATTGAGGAGCATGCAAAAAATATGCAGTAGGGTCTGTGAAGATATTAATAGCGAGATATTGGAGTTAACTTCTAAAATTCAAAAGCATAATAGGACATACAGAGATTTTACAGTTTTCGCTAACACAAACAACATAGATATTAATGAATATACAAAATTTGAATTTGAAAGTATAGAGTTCGAGGTGTATGGCCAAAAGCACAAGGAACTTTTGAAGAGTGTTAAGAAAGTACAAGAGCAGTTTAATACTGAAAAGAAAAGGCTCATTAAGTCAAGTGATAAGTTCACGGTAAGGAATTTCAGAGATGATGTTGAAAAGATTGAAAGACCAGGTGATTTGAATGAAGCCAAATCTATATTAGACAGTCTGTCATACTATCAGCAGATACTACAGAGTAAGAAAGAGAAAATCCTAATTGAAATTGAGCATGAAAAAAGTTTTAAGGATGGCTTCATCCAACAATGTGTAGGTGCAGGTGTATGGATGTATGAACAGCTTATGAAGTTAAACTCACTTTCAAAAATTAAGATTCCTGATTTGGAAGCGAAGAAAGCTATGGTTGAAATATCACTTAGATGCTATGATGAGGACGTTCAAAAGCAAAGGATGGAGAATCATATCAATGGACTTGTTGAGAGAATAACTGAAGAGAATAAAAAAAATCTTAGTAGAGAACTGTCTTCAAAAGCATTCCTTGCTCAAGTCGCTGATATGAATACTGCCAAGGTATATCTTTACAAAGTTGAAGACATTGTTTCAAAATCGAGAAAAATCAGATGGGAATATGCAGTTGAGTCAGACGGGCAGACACATACCCTATATTTCTTATTCCTTGCTTCTGTTATTGCCTTTATTAGGAAGTTAAGTACAGGTTCAGAAAAGCTCACTAAGAAAGTATTAATTGTAGATAATCCTTTTGGCTCTGCAAGTGCAGTCTATCTTTGGAGAGTTATGTTTGCCATGATGAAGGAAAACAACTTCCAGCTTATTTCAGCTGGTCATGATATTAGTAAGGAGATACTACCGTATTTTGAAGTTAACTATTTACTGAGTGAAGATTTTATGAGTAATGGTACAAAGAAAGTAGTTGTCCATGACTTCAGAGGTATAGTTGAACGTGAGTATTTATCAGAAGACGAGTTAAATACTGAGCAGTTATCTTTTTTTGAAGATTGATATTTATTCTACTTAGATGTAGGTAGGGTATTATTTATCTTTCAATAAAATAGTATTAACTAAATAAATCTATTGAGAAAGGATTATATATGAATAAGCATAATGTTCAAGTTATAGAAGCTTTGAATAGATATATTGGCTATAAACAGGAAGCTTTTCCAGCTCCCAAATATGCAGTAATGCTAAAGGGAACATGGGGAAGTGGTAAAACGTATTTTGTAAGAGAAAAATGGTTGAGGCAAATAGAAGATGATGAATCATATAGTATAATTAATGTTAGTCTTTTTGGTTTGAAAAGTATTGGAGAACTTAAGAATGAGATAGCTCATAGCAAAGTAATATTTGAAGAAATTATTGAAAAGAGTGAGACGGGTAAAGTGATTTTTGGCAGGTTCAATAGATTAAAAAAGAGCAATGCAGGAAAAGGTATAGGTAGTGTCCTCAATAAAATTATGGAATCCAAGTTAGGAATAGGGTATAGAGACTTTTCTTCAATATTTTTAAGAGATTGGATGTCCGAAGACAATGGACTTACTAAAGTTCTTATATTGGATGACCTTGAAAGAATGAAAATGGATTTGGTTGAAGTCTTTGGATATCTTTCTACCTACCTTGAAAGTACTAATTTAAGAGTTATATTCGTCTGTAATGATGATGAGATAAGCAAAGTAAACAAATCAAAGATTTTAGAAGAGATTGAAGTTGAAGAAAGAACAATAGACGGAAATGAAGATGAGAGTAATATATTCATGTCTGAACCCAAACAAAAATATGGTGTTACAAAAAACAAAAAAAGTATCTATACAGTTAAAGAAGAAATAAATGAAGATGATTATGAAAGAATCCGTGAAAAGATAATTGGAGAAACTTTGATTATCCATCCAGATTATGATGATGCAATATCAGACTTTCTCTACGAGATGAATTACTCAAGTGATGATAAAGAGATTATTGTTTCATTTTTAAGTGAAGTGATAGAGAAGTTAAAAATTAATAATTTAAGAATTATTAGACAAACATTAATAAAACTTAAGCCATTATATGAAGCTATTAATATCAACAAAGCATACTTGAACTATGCTCATGAGTATATTGAGATTTCTGGTACTAAGTATAAGAAAAGCTATTATAGGGAGATAGTTTGCAAGTTCTTTATTTTCATGAATATTAAGAAATTAGAAGGAGAACTGGAACCTGATAAGATTGGTATAGATTCTGTAATGAAAGGATATAGTGTTTTTAGACCGTTGTTACAGACTGGTTGTGATAAGAGTTTTTGGTTTAGTTATATTTGGAATGGCGAGTTGGATAAAACGATACTGGAATCTGGAATTGAAGCAGATATGGAATCTTTAATTCCTAATGAAATAATTGATACCGATATAGTTTATAAACTTCAAATTGGATATTGGGATTATTCAAAAGAGGAGTTTTACTCATTGCAAGAAAGATTAATTTCTCAATTAGGAAAAGGTGAAATTACCGATATTAGTGCCCTAATTCAAGCTTACTGTTTGTTAGTATCATTTGAAAATAATGGAATTTTAGATGGGAGTACTGAGATTGATGAACTTTTTGATAATGTTTTAGAGAAGGTGCTAATTACTGCTTCGAGTGGTGATAGTAGAAGAATCATAGAGTTAGAGAATTTAGATATTGAATTTGGTGGCTATAGAGGATATTCGTTTTCTTACTCATCAGATGAACAGCGAGTTAGAAAGTTCATAGATAAATTGAAAATTCATTACTTAGAATCAAATAAAATAATTGCCTCAATCGACACTAAAGATGTTGTATCAGAAATACTATCAGGCAGGCAAAAATTGGATTCTTTACTTAGTAATTTAAAAGAATACCAACCGATTTTGAGTTACATTGGTATTGATGAGTTATGGGAAGTTCTATGCTTAACTTCATTTGAAGAGCAAAGAAATTTCTGGGGAAGATTAAGACGTAGATATGGATTGAGAGTAACTGGAATGGAAGACGCATACTTAGTCTATGAACCAGATTTACCTGTAATTAGTCAGATAGCGAAAAGGTATTCAGATATGTTGGACGATGCAATCAAAGAAAGAGATAATAAAATTCAGATGTATAGAATTCTTGCGGAATTGACACAAAACATTACAGATGAATTCATGAAGAAAATTGAAGTTGGTAAAGAAATAAGATTAGTTAAGGAGCAAAAAAAGAAAAAGTGATTTAATGGATATTTGAGCTAATTAATACAAAAATAATAGGAGGTTGCTAATGGATATACGAGAAATCCATAAAAAGACACTTGAATATTTATATAGTCATTATTTAGATGATTCAATTCTATTTATGCCAAGAAGGCGAAATACTAACGGACGCTTAGAAAACGGATATTATTTTATTGGAACAGAGGATTATTTGCAGGTTTCGTTTTGGGATTCACGTGATTGGAAAGAGAGAATACATAGTATAGCATTTGTAATTCTAAAAGATGGAACCTCTTTTATAGAGTTTAGTGGTCGAGATAATGATGAGAAAGCAGATGTACTTAGATACTTAGTCAACCATCTAAGTCATCAATTAGGAATAACCTTTACAGAGCTTTACAACAACAAATGGAAAGCAGATTATGAAACAGATATGTATCTTCAGAATCTTGAAAGCTTTATGTTAAATGAGAAACTAATTATTGACGAGTTTTTGAGGACTGAGGGAAGTAATATAATACCATTCATCGAAGCAAGGAAATTTGAAAAGGCAATGAACCGAATTTTTGAAATAGATTCCTCAATTGAAGATGAGATAAAGAAGAAAAAACTTGAGGGTTCTATTACAATACGGAAATCAGAATATACTATGACTTTACATCATAACAATATTCAGAATCAAATATTTGATTTGTTGATTAACTCAAATGATTATAAGTCAGTTAAGATGGAACATAATTTTGTTGATATTGTAACAATAGATAACAATGATTTAATAAGATATTATGAGTTGAAACCAACAACAGCAAAAAAAGCTATTAGGGAAGCTTTTGGTCAACTTATGGAGTATTCACATTATCCTGGAAAAAATAGAGCAGACCAGCTTGTAGTTGTTTCATATGCAGTACCGACAGCTGACGATATAAACTATTTGATACAACTGAGGGAAGTATACAAAATACCTTTATTCTATTGCTACTTTAATATGAACAAAAGAATATTATCTGAACTATACTAAATATTGGAGAAATACTTTGATTATGATGAATGGAGAGACAAATGAAAGTTAAGGGTGTTTGGATAGTTGATTTACCTCTAACATTTAATATTGGCAATAGCTTTTATGATACTGAGTTAACTAATTTTATGTTTGAGATTAATGAAGCTAAATGTGAGTTAATTAAAGATATAAATGGAAAATATTTAGATAAGATAAAGGTCAGTGTTACAGATTCTTATGATGATGATTGTTTACCATCTTATGAACACACTGAGTATTTAATGGAGTTCACTAAGCAAATGTCCCATAAGGTGAGTAGCTCAGTTCAACTGTTTTTAGATGGATTCACATATTCATATAGACATGTTCCATATAGAATTTTTGATGGTGAGGATTTCATTACACCTTATAAATTTAGCATCGAACCTGGTATTGCGTCTGGTGCATCTGATGGTGATAGAATGGAAAGAGGAGTAAACTTTGATAACCACTGTTTACACAAGAGTGTATATTTTGCAAATAAAGATAAGGACTATTTGGATACCGCTTGGTCTATATTGAATGATATAGAATATTATTTAGATATTGGTAAATATAAGGTAGCAATAATATCAATGGCAACGATGGTTGAAATGTTAATTAAAACAACATTAAAAGAGTTTCTTAACTCTAATGGAAAGTACAAAAAAACTATAAATACAAGTAAATTGAAAAATACGAAGAAACCAGGTGATAGACCTTCGTTTGCCGACAAGTACTATAGATTCGGATTAGGACTACTATCAGAAAAAATAGATGAAGATTTAGCTGATTGGGTTGATGTAATTTATTCAATGCGGAATGATATTGCTCACGGAAGTTTATTATCTGAAACTTCATTCTTTATTGAAGAGAATGTTAATCCGCATGATTACTATAACTATTTACATCATATGAGAAACGTTAGCGTTGAAGTCTACAATTTCTTTAGTGATTTAAAACATAAGACTTTACTATATGATATTGCCTCTGAGTTTAGAAAGGCAATAGAGGAACTTAAATATCAAGGTTTGCTTGGGAATTCACCATTAAGTGATTTTCCTCATGGATGCTGTGGATATGTGAGTGAGTTGTTAGCGATGTACTTGTATGAGAAAGGATACTTCTCTAAATATATTGTGGGCTCTAAGCAAGTTGATAATATAAATCCAACTTATGTTTGGCTTGAAACAAAAGGTTTCGTTGTAGATATTACAGCTGACCAATTTCCAGAAATAGTGAAATCAGTAGTTATAGAGTTAGTAGATTATGAAGTTGATTATTTGGATTTTAAAGTTGATAGATTTTATGTTAGAGAGTTTGACGGAAAATTTATGGACGAAGGCGATGAAGTAGAAATAGAAAATATATATAATATTATAAAGACTATAATAAAGGAGTAATTGAAATGAAAATTAATGATGTTGACGAACTTTTTACATATCTTCTACAAATGCAAATGTCTGGACAGTATGTTTTCCGTGGTATTTCTAAAGAGTATCAAAAATATCCAAAACTAATAAGAGATGCAAATCCAGAGAGTATAGATTTAGACTATTATGAGAAAATAATTCTAAATGAGTTCGTAAACAAATCGTCCTCATTATTATCAGGGAATTTGGTTGATATGGATATCGTTGGTTATGCACAGCACCATGGTTTACCTACCAGACTTATTGATTGGAGCAAAAATCCTTTTGTTGCATTGTTTTTTGCAATCAACAGTAAGAGTTCAGATGATAAAGGCTATAGGATATTTGCATTTGACACAATAAAAGGATTTGAGATAGATAGGCTATTAGTAAAACAAACTTATGATGATTTAAGTAGAGTTTATGATACTAAATTAAATACTTATTTTAAATTTATTGATGATATTGGACAAGATGAAGGAGATGTCAATAAAGTAATCTCATATTACGATGAATACCCAATTTACAAAGAAAGTGAGGAATTCGAGGAATTACGAGGGAGCAAACATCTGATACCTATTTTTTATCGTTCAAATTTGTCGAACAAGAGGGTTATTAATCAGCAAGGATTATACTTAATACCAGATATACTAACGAAGTCAAGAATAGACAGTTATTATGATACAAATTTTTGTAATGAGGTAACCATTGATAAGAGTATTATTGATACTGCAATCGATAAACTGGAGAATATGGGAATAAATCAAACCAGCTTGTTCTATGATTTAGATAATATTGCAACAGATGTCTTGAATAAGTATAAAAGGCTAATCAATGAACATAATTCTTATTTTGAAAATCTAACTGATTTGTAGTAGAACATTGTATTTACAGTTAATAAATTTTCAAACAGTAACTTATATTCAAATTGACAAGTCAGGAGAAAAAGCAAATGAATCTGTTTTCTATTAGGTTGATATATCTAATCTATTTCGCATATTTCTTATTTATGCTTAACATGGTTTATGATTATAAATCTACAAGAATGAAAGAAAAAAAGATGAGGTATTCAACGAATTTTGAAGTGCTTAAACTATTAATAGAGATGATACTATTGAGTACATTATTATCATTTTTGTATTGCATTGGGAGAGTGATGTATTTAAAGTTATTGGATATGCTTATTGACGCCTTGCTCTATACAGTCTACTACACTGAAATTGTTAATGTTAATCTTAATAACTTTATTAGTGGTTCTCCTTATATATTAGTAGTTGGAAATCGTATAGTTAGTATTATAATGAGTCTGATTGTAATAATTGCATCGTATTCTGTTTTGATACTTCCATTAAAGATAAGTATTTTTGTTTTGCCATTAGTTGACGTTTCATTTAAGAAGACAAAGTGGGTTGAATTTTTCTTTAGCGGTTTGCTTTTTGTAGCTTTAATTCATGCATCTTACTTGAACATTCATAATGTTATTAAAGATACAAGTTTGAATGAAGAACTATTAACTCTGGAACAGTTAGGATTATATATGAATGTTCATATTGATGTTTTTATTGGATGGATTGCATATATAATTAAACGTAGTGGTATTTTAAGAACAATAAAAAAGTATGTAAACCGTAATCTTAGTTTTAAGGCAAATTACGTTTTGGATAATTAAAAGTTATATGACTAAGAGAACTAAATGGTCATATGTAATTGCTCAAAATATATCCTATTTTGATTATTTAGTATGAAAAGAAACTGAGGGCTCGGTGTAGTTATTTATATCTTCCTAACAGTATTATTTAATATAGTACTTTCCACTTAGAGATGCAATCGTACTATTATTTCATGTAAAAATATATTATAGGAAATCTGAATTTTTTTGTTGTAATTGAGTGATAAATAATGTTATTAAAATGTAGGAGGAGATATGGATAAACAGCAAATAATAGAATTTATAAACGAAGAAGTTGTAGTATGTTTAGATACCAATGTTTATTTAAACATATATGAGTATAACCCTCATGTTTCTGATGCGTATGTAGATATGGCAAATGAAGTGTTAGATTATTTAGTACTACCAAGTACTGTTGAGAGGGAGTTTAGAAAGAATCATAGAACATGTAAAGGTCGACAATCAAAAAAATTCTCAAACATAGAATCAAAATTTGGTAGTAGTATAACATCAATGAGTACGAAGCTTGTAAAGCAATTTGAGATACTAAATGATTTTGCCTTTCCAAATGTTGATAGGTTGCAATCAGATGTTGAATCAAAAATTGAAGAGTTAACATCCATAATTGAAGATTATGTTACAGAAAATCATGTTGTTGAGGAAATGACGGATAGATTTACAGATGATGATAGAGTAGAATCACTTGTACAAGAACTGATTAAAAAAAATAGAATTTTAGAACCGATGAAGGTTGAAAAAATTTATGAAATATGTGAAGAAGGTGAAAAACGATATAAGGACAAGGTACCACCAGGATATGGTGACCTTAAAAATAAAACAGGTGTTAGATTGTACAACGATTTAATCATCTGGAAGGAAATCCTTGAATATTGCAAGATGAATAAAAAGAATCTCATTTTTGTAACTGATGATGTTAAACCTGACTGGTATCATTTATCAGGAGAGTGCTTAGGTCAGTTTAGACATGAGTTGGTTAAAGAGTTTAATGATAAAACTGGACATTTAATGATTGGTATGACATCAAAATCTTTTTTTGAAGCAGTATCTGAAAAGTATGGAATGAAAATTCCGAGCATAGTAGAATCTGTCCTTGATTTTGATATAGATAATTATATTGAGTACCTTCTGGATGATTCTTTAGAAGATAGTATTAGAGAGAGCTTATCATACTCGGATGAAGAGTTCGTGAATATAGATTCTTTAACCAATTATGGTGGTTCCAGCTTTGAGTACGAAGATATAAACGAGTTCGAGTATAAAGAATGTATATTTGAAGGTTGTTTTGATAATAATGCAATATATACTTTGAGGTTTGCTGTAAAGGCTACGATAAGTACCCGAGAGTATTGGGGAAGGGACGATGATACTAAAGAAACTATACTTTCAGATAAACATTTTAGCGATATTGAGGGAGAAATCTATGTAGAGTTGACGAGGCTGGTTGACACCTATTTGGATTCTATTATAGAAGATTATGATTATGATAAATTTATAATTGTAAGAGGTGATTTATCAGAAATATATAATTACTATGAGGATGATTTATGCGTGGAATGTGGAAGAAGTATAGGTGAGGTTTCACATTACTCTGGTGGAATGGTTTGTACATCCTGTGCTGTTGTTGATTTTGATGGAGATATATGTCCATGTTGTGGGAGAAAAGTTCCATTTAAATATATGGCTGGCAATGGTTTCTGTATCACATGTTCACAAGAAAATCCAAATTTATAAGAACCAAATAGACCGATAATGTATATATTGGGGCTATATGAAATCTATTTATTGAAACAGAACGAATTACAGAAACTATTTCTTGTAATTCTTTTTTGAAGTCATGTGACTTTGAATTGTTTATAACTGTTAAAAATTTAGATGAATAACATTCACATAGTTAACAACTTGTTAAATAGTAATTATTAATTAAGTAAAAGTTAGTTAACTTACATTTAATTTATGATTAAAAACTAAGTAATGATATGAACTTTTATAGTGATTGCATTATAGGGATTCACACTTCTATGGTGAATAGTTAGTTAACTTATTGTTAATTTGTTACTAATAGTTGATTATTAGTTATTAAAGTATTAATCACATGAAAATTATTAAATAATGATTGACAATAGTCATAGTAAAAAGCTGTATAGATATTGGAAACAAGGCGTTGTATAATAACGTTGAGGAGCAAATCAGTGTGTTCTGTTATATCCTCAGAGTCGTGAAGGTGTATAAAGTCTCCATCATATTACCCATGATGCTTGCTTATATCAGAAAAGGTAAGAAGAGGTTGTTGTCCTATGACTTTACAGTTATCTGAGAGATGAGGTGTAGAAGGGTCGTAAACGTAAGAACAATTGCAATAATGAAGGCTCTTCTAAATTAAAGGAGTTAGATATGAGTAAATTAGATGAATTGCGTAAAAAATATAAAAGGAAAGACCTGCTGTTTATAGGAATGGGTATGGAAACTGTTGAGGTTTCTGAAGAACAGAAAAAAGAAGATTTAACAACATATAAATTTATTAAAGCTATAAGAGGAGGTTTGTATATTCTTGGAAAATAATTTAGAAATTGAATTATTGAAAGACTCTATTGTTGAGTGTATAATATCAACATTTAAGTTTAATTATGTAGAAGCAGTTAAGTTAGTAGATGATTTTAATATAAAAGAGTTCTTAATCAAGTATAAGGCTTGGGAAGATGATATAGCCTATGATTTTGCTATTCGTATTCTTCTTGACTATGAAAGAGCAAAGGAGAATGAAAAAATAATACATAGAATTTCAAGAGAGATAGAGATTTAGTGTTTGCATATAAGTGTTTGAAGAACTCGAAGATTATCTGTAGTGATTGTATTGAGATAGCAAAGAAAATGTAATGATTATCTATAAGATGAAAAAGATAGCTTAAAAGACTGCGTTGAAAGGACTACTGATGTAATTCATGTATTAAGTTTAGACATATTTATGTCTTTTTTTTTTTTGAGTATAATGTGAAGTCCTTTAGACAATCTTACAACTCACCTTGAAAGAAACAAGTATTTTTTGATTATTGTTTTTTTAGTTATATTTTTTATTCCATTTGCATATAGTATATAGAACAAAGCCAAAGGAACCTGCTCTTAGGAACTGGAGTGGGGCGACTTAATTGTGTAAAGGAGGAGAAAAATGAATAAAAAAGAACTTGTGCTTTTGAAAAAGCTGGCGTATGTAAACTGTATTTCGAAGAGTAATATTATTGAAGTAGAAGGATTATCAAAGTACTTCATTGACAAGATATGTAAGGAAGAATTGCTAAAAAAAGATGTATACTTGAATAACAATAAAGATTTTGAAGTAGTTTATACCATAACTAACAAAGGAAGAAACTTTGTTAAAAAGTATAGTATCTTTAATGCTTATCAAAGTAAATCAATAGAGCATGATATTCTGCTCTCAGATTATTACTTTAAAAAAGACATTTTTACAAATAGATTGTATTCAGAAGATGAACTTATAATAATGTTTAAGAGTAAATTCTTTCTTGGAAACGAATTACATTTGCTATCAGCAGGTGAACTGAGTCCACCCGATGGAGCTTATATAAATGACGAGGGAACCATTATTGCAGTTGAAGCAGTAACATCCTGTTACAAAAAAAGTATGATTCAGGCAAAAATTGATTTCTGTAAATTAATGGACTTCAGCTTGATTATTGTAAGGAGGGATAGAGATGAAAAAGTACTCTAAGAATACCCTGGAAAGTAATATAGATATTTTAAGAATAGTCTATGAAGTTGGAAATGGAATCATGCTAAAATCACAGGTAACGGAATTTATGTTGAATATTTACGGAGATAAGGATTATAAGACGCATAACAGCTTGAAAGAATTGGAAAGATATGGTCTCATTGACATTAAAAAATATGTTAGAGTCCAATATGTAAAACTTAAAAAATCAGCAATCTCATATTTTAGAGAGAGACATTATTCAGAGATAAAGTCGTGTACTGTTTCTAAGAAAAAATTGTATAGAGTAACAATGATTGCCGAGTTAATTCTGAGTAGACAATTGGACTATACTTCAGTTTCTGATTTCATTGATGATTTCAAGAGGAATACAACTTATTTATCAAAACCAAATACTGCTCATTTCTTCTTAAATGATGAACAAGATAAAAAAAAGCACGATGAGTATACCAGAATTTGTGATGTTATGAGAAGACGTGAAACAGGCAAGGAAAATCCTACAGATGTGATTAAACATTTTACTTTGGAAAAATTCTACTATAACAACATCATAATCACGCATGTAAGGCCAAATAAAGTTACAGCAATACTGCTTGATGTTCATGATAACTTTTGGAAACCTAATATGAGGTCAAGAATAGCGGGTAAAATAATTAACGCTTATACTTACTTGGACATGGTTTTTGATAGAGATATTACTATAGGTGTTATATGTCAAAGTGATGAAAAAGTAAATGAAGTAAGAAGGCAATCTGATTATTTCGAGGAAAGATTTATAAACAACCATATTCTTGGTTCATTCAAACTATTATTTAAAGCACATAAATGTTATGAGAGTACTTTGAAT
>Ga0209272_10000281_pt1 | contig 49096 bp, 43 predicted proteins | sample tdDd002_FD_187125 | JGI IMG/M metagenome (GOLD analysis project Ga0209272, IMG submission 187125) | Marine sediment microbial communities from the Atlantic coast under amendment with organic carbon and nitrate - tdDd00.2 (SPAdes)... | ecosystem: Environmental > Aquatic > Marine > Coastal >...
CTTTTATTAGATGCAGCTTCTGGAACGTATACACTTACTGGTACTGCTGTAACTCTAGATCCTGTATATAATCATACATTAGATGCAGCTTCTGGATCATATACACTTACTGGTACTGCTGTAACTTTAGATCCTGTATATAATCATACATTAGATGCAGCTTCTGGAACGTATACACTTACTGGATCTACTGTAACTTTAGATCCTGTATATAATCATACATTAGATGCAGCTTCTGGAACATATACACTTACGGGTACTGCTGTAACTTTAGATCCTGTATATAATCATACATTAGATGCAGCTTCTGGAACATATACACTTACGGGTACTGCTGTAACTTTTGATACTGAAGGCGCTTATACATTAGATGCAGCTTCTGGAGCTTATACACTTACTGGTACTGCTGTAACTTTAGCTCCTGTATATAATCATACATTAGATGCAGCTTCTGGAACGTATACACTTACTGGATCTACTGTAGGTCTTAATACTGGATATGTATTAGATGCAGCTTCTGGAACATATACACTTACTGGATCTACTGTAGGTCTTAATACTGGATATGTATTAGATGCAGCTTCTGGAACATATACACTTACTGGATCTATTGTAGGTCTTAATACTGGATATGTATTAAATACAGCTTCTGGAACGTATACATTAACTGGTACTGCTGTAACTTTTAATACTGAAGGTGCTTATTCAATAGATGCAGCTTCTGGATCATATACACTTACTGGTACTGCTGTAACTTTAGATCCTGTATATAATCATACATTAGATGCAGCTTCTGGATCATATACACTTACTGGTACTGCAGTAGATCTTAGTGCTGGATACGTATTAGATACAGCATCTGGAACTTATATACTTACTGGTTCTACTGTAGATCTTGATCCTGTATATAATCATACATTAGATGTAGATTTCGGAATATATACACTTACTGGTTCTATTGTAGCTCTTGAACCTGTATATAATCATACATTAGATGCAGACTCTGGATCCTATATACTTACTGGTACTGATGTAGGATTAGGTCTATCTAATACTTATTCATTAGACGCAGATTCTGGAGCGTATACACTTACAGGTTCGACGACAGTATTTGATATTATTTATAATCATACATTAGATGCAGTAGCAGGAACTTATACATTTACAGGAAGTTTTGTATTATTTGACACGGAATACACCAATAGTTTATCTTATTGGGCAGGAGTTAAAACTTTTATAACAATAATAGAAGAAGAAAAGGCTGTATCTTTAGTAAGTAATAATATTTCAATATATAATACTTCTAAAACTAAGGATATGCCTATATAAGAGGAAAATATATGAATGATTCCGAAGAATCTACTGACAAAAGTGTAAAAAAATGGTATATTTATATTTTATTAGCTTCTTTACTTTCTGGTGGTGGATCTTTAGGCATTAATTCATTAACTTCATCCGTACGAAATGATTCATTTACAGGTGCACAAGGTAAAGAACTTAAAGAACTTATGTATAATTTATATGGTGAACAAACTAAAAGAATAGACGAAAAATATAAAGAAATTAGTAAAATAGATGATAAATTAGTTATTGCACTATCAAAAACATATACGAAAGATCAAATACGTGAACGTATAACAGATATAAAACATCGTATAGAAAAAGTAGATATAGGAGCTAAAACTAGATGTGCTCGTATGGAAAAGACAGGTATAAAAGTAAATGAAGATATACGACATATATAGTCTTATAGCAAAATTACCTCCACCACCATTACTTACAGAAGTAGCTACAACAATAATTTCTATGCAAAAAGAACATGATTGGATGGTTAATAAATTAAGGAGAATACCTTAATGATAACAGATCCGACATGGTGGCTAACCTTTGATTATAAACTATCTTTAGTTGTTATAGTAGTTTCAGCTTTGATAAGTGTAGTTGTAGGAATATGGCGTTTATCAAAACGATATTCAGAAATACTTCACGGATTGGATGAAAAGGTTTCACATAGCGAACTAAAGGCATTTAAAACTGAAATCCTTGACCATGTGGAAAAGTCTTCAGATCGGATCAAGGTTGATATGGCTCAAGACAAGAAGGAAAATCGAGGTGATCACAAAGACATTTTAATATCTCTTGGTGAGTTAAATCGTTTATTTGTTACTCATATAGATAGAAAAAAATAAAAGAGGATTACTTTAAAATGGCAAAACAAACAGTAGATTTAGGAGATGGACCTGATATAGGTATATCAGATAATTTGTATGAAGGGTTTACTAAGGTAAATGAAAATACAGATGAGTTATATAGTAGAGTAGAAAATTTAGAATTAAAAGAAAGTAGTGTAGTATTTGAACTTACAATTGATTCAAATACTTTATTTGCTAATTTAACACCTATCAATACTACTTATGATAGTTATATAATTACTAATACTGAAGATTTAGATCCATTAAATACAGATCCTTTATGGGTACAAGGAGTACTCCCTACTCAAATAGAATTACCTGATTGGAATTCTTATACTTATTATTTATGGTTATTAGATAATACTACAGTTACTGAGGTACTTACATCTGATGGTTCTAGCGGGGTAACAGTAACACCAACAAGAACTACTGAAACGCCAGATGATGTTACGTTTATCGATGTTGAGAACGCCCAACTAACCTTTGTAGTTACTTCCAATGCAGTAACAATCTCAGGATTACTCGCTCAAACAAGTATTTCTATTACTAATGGCGAATACTCTATTAATTCGGGTACTTTCACAAATGCAGATGGTGTTATTTCAAACACTGATACTGTTACATTACGTCAATTATCATCAGGAAGTGTGGTGACAACAACAACAGTGACAGTGATACTGGGAGATCGTACTGAAACTTGGAATGTAACAACAATCTCAGATATATTTTTACAATCATTCACCGCCACTGTTGATATCGATACAACGACTGCTGATTTAACCTGGGGATATCAAGGAGCAACACCTCCGGTAGAATGGATCATTAAAGAAGACGATACAAGTTTCCCTGCTGTAGATGATGGTGACTGGGACGACACGGGCGAACCAGAAACATTTGCCTTGTCTGATAACAATTCTCATACGCTGACAGCGAGGGTAAAGGATGCTGATGATAATATCAGCAATGCTATTACTGTAACTGTTACTCCAACGACAAGTGCATCACCTACGATCACATCATTTACAACGCTGAATCCAACTGCCGGTTCCCAGGCTTATCTATTTTCATTAGCAGCAACAGGTACCATCACTCATTACATGATTACTGACAATGACCTGGATCAACCTGCAGAGGGTGACGGTGGATGGGTAGCATGGGCAGGTGATTATACGGATGAAGCAGCTACATTAGATGCACTTGTCGATACGACGGTTCGAGCATACGTCAAAAATGATGGAACAAGTCCAGATGATATATCAGCAGCCGCTGCATCCTTTGTCGATACATCTGTATCGGGCATAGATACAGCGCCGAATGGTGATTATCTTTGGGTTAATGATCCATCAATTTCAGCAACAAACCTTGGGCGTACCTATTCTGGTTCTGGGTCTCTTACCTTGGATGGCACATCTGGGGGATTAGATGCTTTAGTAGATACTACTGGGGATGATGATAATCATTCTGTAACAATTGCCGGAACTTATACAGCAGTAACAATTCAGAATTTTGATTTTCAGGGTTCAAATTATGGTCATATCTATATAAATAGAGGAGGCAGTCCCGGGTCGCCAATTGATGTAACAATACGGAATTGCAAGTTTGGCCCAAGCAATGTAAATGCTTCAGCACCAAATCTGTTTAAGTCTGCTATATCTTTATATCAAGTTAATAATTCAGATGTTGATATTTTAGGCAACTGGTTTGATGATCCAGATTCAGTTATGACTTTCGAGAACTGTGATTCAATAGCATTAAGGGTGCGACATAATTTTGTTAGCGATACACATGCGCGGAATACTACTGTTAATTGGTTACAACGGGGAATTAACTTCATTATTAGTCGGGCTGGCTCATGTACTGGGGACATTTCAGAGAATATTATGTATAACCCAACGGGCACTGCACAGATGCAGGACTACTTCAATATAGCAGATCCTCGGGGCAGCATAGGAACGCCATTTGATATTACAAGAAATCGCATTTGGTATCCTTCATCTACATCTAGTACAGAAGCAGTCTTCCAGATATCGGATGGTACCGCTAGTACCTATATAGATATGAACGAGAACACAATGATAGACGCAAATACATTTTTACAGTTTTCGTCTGGGCGCGGGCATCTATTCCGAAATAATAAGGGTTATACATCTGAGGCATTCCCAGCTGTAGGATCTGGTTATATCGTGCAGGTATATAGATATTCTATTGACCCTGGCGGACTATATGAATGTGAGTTCAGTAATAATACATTTTTGCATAATTATGATGATGGGAGTGGTAATTTAACTCCTCTCCGCGATGGTACAGGGTATTTTTACCCATCATACGGGCGAAATGAAGATGGATCACAAGGCCCATGGAATCACGGATTGAGCAGCGAGTCTCCAATTACTGGATTTACTACCACTAATGACTGGAACCATTCAGATTGGGCAAATGGAGTTGGTAAGTCAGAATTATGGCGGGCATCCTGGACGCAGTTTAGTTATGCAGGAGCAGATGGACTTACCCCCACAATTAATTACGATTCCCCATGGTCAGGTGATGGTGGTGATCAAGATTTTACAGCGAGAAGTGTTACCTCGGCAGCTTATGGTGATGGCGCAGCAATTAATTCTATTCAGCAGCACGATCTGATAGCCCTAGTATCAGGAGGCGTGGCGCCTTACGAGATCACTTTTGTAAATAATAAATCTGGCGGGATTACAGTTACAATCAATCCTGATGGTCAAGCCGTCATATGGACAGAAGATGATACGGCAGGAGTATTTACTTACAATTACACTGTGACAGACTCAGAAGGATCTACAGCCACAGGTACTATTAGCGGAACGACTGTTGATTCATCTCCTGCTACATCCCTGCACTATGACCAGAATGATGAAGATTATATCTGTATCGATGTAGTAGATCCTCATGAGTATTATGCAAGAACTTGGGGAGATCCCCCGCTATTAGCTGAATGGGAAGCAAGACCAGGGAGTGGATCACCAAATAATACTTATATGCAGTGCACCCCCTATTCTGGGAATATTGCTTCTGATGATGTCGAGACTGATTCTTGTGAATTAGTCTACAGATTGCATTTTGATGCAGACGGGACTTATACAGTCCATGTCTGCGGGATGGCACTTGAGTCATCTAGTTATAGTGAGGTGTGGGTTGGTTTTAATGATGAAGTTGACTTGAATTATATCAAGGTCACAGTCGGAACTGACCCGATAACATCCGCTGACTGGTATTGGGATGACGGGACAGCAGATGGATCAGCGGTACAGATCATCGATCCTGCCAGTGGGGATACTAATTACAACCTTCATGTCTGGAAGAAGAGAGGTGGATTCGCTCTTGGTAAGATTGTCGTTACCAAAGGTGCTGAGCCAACAGGCGCTGGACCCGCAATAAGTCCACAGGCTCCATTCTAACTGATCATGATTCCAGAAGATCCTATTTGGTGGGGAACATATGTATTTGATTAATAAGATAGAGTTAAAAAATGACAAATTTAAAAAGAGATGAAATAAAATATATTAGAGACATTAGTAAGTCTGCATATGCTAAAGAAAAGGAATGCTATATATGTGGAGCCACAGAAGAATTACAATTTCACCATTTTTATTCTATGACCTTATTGTGGGAAAAATGGAAAAAAGATAATGGATATAGCGTAAGAGATGTTGATCATATTTTAGAACTCAGGGAAGAGTTCAAAGATCATCATTTAAAAGAAATATATCAAGATACTATTACATTATGTAAGTTCCATCATGTAGAAAAATTACATAAGATATATGGAAAAGTACCATCATTAACTACAGCAGAGAAGCAAAAACGTTGGTGCGACCGACAAAGAGTAAAGTTTCAGGAGAAGTTGAATGCCGGCTGAAAAAACTAAAGCTAGAAGTAAATTATGGCAAAATTTAGATTCTTTAGATTCTAGATTAGATACTATAGAAACACTAAAATGGGAGGATCTGAGATTTCCAGCCATAGGGCGAAATATTGATGTTTCGGCTGGTAGGATAGATTATGATTTTGCCGAACTTGGGGTTGGATTCGCAAATAATACTCGATATACTGAAGAGATGGTAGGTCACATTATTCAATTGCCGCATGCTTGGGCCGAAGGCTCTGAAATAAATCCGCATATTCATTGGATACAGGCACAAGCGGCTGTGCCCAATTGGATGATTGAGTATAGAGTATATAATAATGGGGATACTCCTCCAGTTTCTTGGACACAAGCAATAACAAATACGCCAGCATTTACTTATACTAGTGGTAGTATAGCACAGATAAGCGGTTTTTCTAGCATCTCGATGACAGGTTTAACAGTGTCTTGTATGGTGGATATAAAACTATACCGGGATACAGGGAATGTTAGTACACTTTTTTCTGGGGCAGATCCTGTAAATACAACAGTGCTTTTGAAGGAGTTTGACATTCATTACCAAAGTGATGCACGTGGTTCAGTTGTGGAGTACACAAAATAAAATATAATAAAATAAATGGCGAAAAGGTTTAGCGACCCTGGTAGTACTCCGATTACTATCTAGCCTTATTCATCGGAGAAATAGTATATCATGTTAAATTAGTTAGTAGATTGCATGTATCAAGTAATCTTCAGATAATTACGGCTGAAGAGAATTTACAAAAGAGTAATAAGTTTAAAACATAGCTCTAAAAAATATAATAACGTAGAGACGAGCAAAAAGAGGAATTAAGAAAATGAGTAGAGCACAACGTACTAAAAGTAGAGCAAAATTATATAATGCCCTTAGTGGTGTAAAAGAGATTACAGGAGCAGGCGGTGAATTAGCTGTAGGTTCAATTGATTTTGGGGCTGTAGCAATTCCTACAGATACCGTGACAATTGGTGATTATGTGTTTGAATTTACATTAGCTGCTTCAGAAGCAGCTGGAACTTCCGCCGGGACAGCGGCAGATCCCCATCTAGTAGCCCATGGAGCAAATGTACAAGCTTCGTCAGATAATCTTGCAGCACAAATTTTAGCTGAAACAGCGACAACTGGAGCTTGGGGTTACCTTTACCCCGATGATTCTGTGGGTTGTGTAGCAGACGGTACAGATAAAGTAACATTAACCTTTTGGCCTGGTGCATGGGCTAATGATGTAACTATAGTAGATGGCTGCGATACAGCGGGTGTAGTTGTACAACCTGTAACTGCCTCTTTAGGGGTAGACGCGCCAATAATAGATTTTAATGTTAAGCGTAATATTTTAGATACAACAGGAAGTGCATCTAATCAGGAATACTATGTTTTAGATGATGGCGAAGTTGTAGGTGATACAGCAACTATTACTGTTAAAACTTTTGCTTCTGGGGATACCCCAACAGTTCTAGGACATTTTGAAGAAATAGGTACGCCTATGGTGGAAATGGAAATGGTCACTGCAGAACCTGGTGTAACTGTAGAGTTGCTATGGACTGGAGCAGCTTGGGAACTTACAAATTATAGTAGCTTTGCAACAATTCCAGATTTTACAGCTTCAGCGTAATATCTATATTAAGTACCACTACTTCGGTAGTGGTACTTATAGGAATATATAATAATGGAACAAATATATAACATGTTGAAGTACTTAAAAGAGTTAATAGATAAATATTCTATTACTCAAAATTATACTATGGTAGATTATTTAAAAGAATTAATGCAAAGATTAAGACGCCTATTAGGTGAGGTGACTTGTAATATGACTGTATTTTCTGCACATTCAACCCTTATATATTGTAATACAGTAGGGAAAATTATAAGATGAAAAGGTTCTTAGTAGATATAATAAATAAATTAAATCCAGCGCAACCTGAGATTGTTGAAGATTTTGGGCAGCAACATGCACCTTCAGTGAACCTACGAACCAATCAGGCTGCTTATAATGTATTAGAAATTGTTAATCGTGGAGTTAACTTAATTGTTGATTCTGCGGCGGGCGTCCCTTTAGATGTCGGAGATATATTAGAGTTCAGTGATACAAGTACACGCATACGTAAGAAAAGATTAAATCAATTATTAAATTTTAGGCCAAATAATTTTTATAATGCTGACGTATTTAAGCGCAATATATTCTTAGATTTAATACTAGAAGGGGACGCTTTTTTATATTATGATGGGGTACATTTATATAATCTTCCTGCAACCAGCGTTAATACTATAGCAGATGAGAAATTTTTCATTAAGCATTATGAATATAAGGAAAAAGTTTTTAAGCCAAATGAAATAATACATATAAAAGAGAATGCTTCTGATAGTATATTTACAGGTACCTCTAGATTAGATTCTGCAAAAGCTAGTCTTAACTTACTAGTTAGTATGAATTCTTTCCAAACTAATTTTTTCGAGAATTCAGCTATACCAGGTATAATTTTAACTACACCTAATCCTTTATCAGAACGTGTTAAGAATCGATTGGTTCAGCAGTGGTCGAGCAAATATAACCCTAAGCGTGGTGGAAAACGCCCGCTAATTTTGGACGGAGAATTTAAGGTAGAATCCTTATCAAAATATAATTTCAAAGAATTAGATTTTAATGAAAGTATTGCGCTACAGGAAACAAAAGTATTAAAAGCTTTAGGAGTACCGCCTGTTCTTTTAAATTCTGGCAATAATGCTAACATTAACCCTAACATGCGGATGTTTTTTATACAAACAGTTATACCTTTAGTTAATAAGCTGACACAAGCTCTTGAGATGCAATTTGGGTATGATATTAAACCTATTACACAGAATGTTCATGCGCTACGTCCAGAGTTGCAAGATCAGGCAAACTTCTTATCTAGTTTAGTAAATTCTGGAATCTTAACTCGCAATGAAGCTCGAGAAGAATTAAGAAAGCATCCTAAAACAGGAAACGAAGACCCCGATAACATTGCAGATAATTTAATACTCCCTGCAAACGTTGCAGGTTCAGCACAAGATGCAGGGCAGGGCGGAAGACCTGAAGAAGACAAAGATGAACTAGAAGATAATAAATAGAATTTGATATAATACATGAGTAAATAAAAATTTTTAACAAAACGGCGAAAAGGGTAATTCCCCTGCCAGTATCCTAAGTACTGGCTAGTCATATAATACCCTTAGGAGGTAAAAAATGAAAACGAATAAAGAAATTGTAACTGAAATTATTAAAGACTTGGAAAAGATTGTTGGACTTAACTGGCCAATAAGAAAAGATGCTAAAGTATCAAAAGAAAAATTGATAGATTGCTGGTCTGCTTATAGAAAAGATTCAGAATATAATTTTTATAATTATACACATTCAAATAGTTTAGGTATAGCATACAAAAAAATATTTATTAATATAATAAAAAATAATATTCAATCTTGGAAAAATTATATTTTGAATTTATATAATTATAAATATTGTTATAAATGTGGAAAATTAAAAAAATTAAATGAATTTACTTTAAGTAAACATACAATGTCCAATCATGAAAGTGAATGTAAAGATTGTAAAAAAAATTATTACCAAAATAATAAAGAAAATATACTTGAAAGAAGTAAAAAGCATTATCAGAACAATAAAGAAAAATATGCTGCAAAAGATGCAAAAAGGCGAGCAGCTAAATTAAATCGCACGCCTGCTTGGCTCACTGAACAAGATTTAAAAGATATAGAAAGCTTTTATACTAAAACACAAGAACTAACAGAAGAAACTGGTATACAACATCATGTCGACCATATAATTCCTTTACAAGGTGAATTAATATCTGGATTACATGTTCCTAGTAATCTTCAAATACTCCCAGCTAAAGAAAACTTACAGAAGGGAAATAAATTTGAAGTTATATAATTTGGAGGGAATTAAATGACAAACAAAGAATATAAGAAACCATTATTTATGACAATGGGGTTTAAAGCTGCTGAAATTAATGAAGATAATGAAAAGTTAAAAATTGAAGGCTTTGCTAATACAACATCTAAGGACCGGCAAGGCGATGTAATACTTGAGGACGCCTGGAAAAATGGGGCATTATCTAATTACCTTAAAAACCCTATTGTTTTAGCATTTCATAATGCCGAAAAGCCCATAGGAGAAGTTGTAGAACATAGTATTACTTCTGCAGGTCTTCATGTTGTTGCAGAAATTAGTAAAGCTAGCGGAGAAATATATAATCTAATTCGAGAAGGAGTTTTAAAGGCTTTTTCCGTTGGCTTCAAAGTAGGGGATGCTGATTATGATACAGAGACTGATATATTTGTTATTAAGCAATTAGAATTATTCGAAATATCAGTTGTATCTATTCCGGCTAGCCCAGACTCAATTTTCTCTATTCAAAAGTCTTTGAATGAGGAAGAATATTTAGAATTCAAAAATTTATACAATAAAAATCAGGAAGACGCAATAAAAATTGCAGAACCTGATATAGGAGAAGAAAACGAGATGGATAAAGACAAAATCTCTATTACTACAGAAGAATTAAAGAAATTAGAAAAAGATGCAGTAGATAAGGCTATGGCCAAGAAAGCTGCTGATGAAGCCCGTGCAGCACAGACAACTGAAGTGATTAAGAACGTTTCTACAGAAGTTGTTAGCACCGCGGAGGAAAGAATACTGCAGGAAGTTGAGAAGAGATTAACTGAGAAAGAATCAACTTTGGAAGAAACTCTTGAAGGTTTACGTGCAGATCTTAAAGAAAAGAATGATGAAATTATTGCTATGAATAAGAGCAAGATGGAGTTCGTAACTGATTCTAGCAAGAAAGCTATTATTTCTGATACAGAAAAAGAAACTGCAGTATTAGCTGCTAAAATCATGGGTGTACCTTTAGATTCAACAAAATACTTTAAGGATGTAATTACTAAAGCTGGTGGTGCTCACGTACAAAGCTTGGGTGGATTAGATACTTCTTCACCAGAAGATTGGGAGAATTTATTCTCTACTAATCTTTATGAAGATGTTAAAGGTAAAACTATTATTGAACCAATGTTTTCTAATAGGGTTGCAATGACTTCTAGAACTTTAGTATTCCCATATAATCCAGACGCGGGGTTAGCAGAATGGGTACCAGATAGTCAGTATAAAACTGCAGGTACAGTAACAGATCCTAACTCAACCGGTGCTCTAGCTGGACAAACACATTTAGTTAAAGATAATGTTCTAAAAGCTGAAAAATTAGCTAGTAAAGAATTTATTGGCTATGAAGAAGAAGAGGATTCAATCATTGCTTTGACCCCAATTATTCGTGATGCGGTTATGCGTAGAATGGTACGTTCTACAGATATGGAGTTACTACGTGGTAATGTTGGTGCTGATTTGGGTACAGGTAATGGTTTAATTGATGGTATTTCTACATTAGCAGCAGATGCCGTTGATTATGATTATACTCAGCCAGGAACATTTGGTAGTGCTAATCCAGTAACTGTAGCTGATCTACAACAAACACGTAGATTAATGGGAGTATATGGATTAACTCCTGGCGATATTACATATATTGTAAGTCAGACTGTAATGTATGATCTTATGGATGATCCCGATTTTAGAACAATGGATCTAGTTGGGGACCGCGCTACTATTATTCGTGGACAAATTGGTTCTATTAATGGATCTCCAGTTGTAGTATCTGATTCCTTTGCTGCTTATGCAACAGGAACTGTACAGGCAGTTGCTCTTAATAGTTCTAACTACCTATTCGGTGAACTTCGTGGAATGATGGTAGAACGTGATAGAGATATTGTTAACCAAAGTAATGTTATTGTTGCTACACGTAGATTTGCCTTTAGTGAAATCGTACCTGCCGTAGATAATGGTGGCAGAAGTTCATGTGCTAACCTGGTAACTGCTTAATTTTTAGTAAGATATAATCTTACTAATTTTGGCTGTTTAATTTTGGCTTTATGTGCCGGGGCCCTCCGGTTCCGGCACTCTTTTTAGGATAATAATGGCAATACTTAATTTAAGAAATTATAAAGAGTATAAAAATATAGCAAGTAATTCAAAGGATGCTAAGCATACTAAAATTATTAATGCTGTAAATTCTTATATACCTATCTATTGTAATAGAAATTTTACAGATTATTATGCAACAGATAAAGTTGAATATTTTGATGGAACAGTTGATGAAATATATCCTAAAGAAATTCCTATAATATCTGTAACATCTCTTGAGTATTCTACGAATGCTGGTCAAAATTATTTAGCCCTAACTGAATATGCACAATTTAATATTGATTATAATTTAGATAGAATAGTATCTGTATACAGTCAATTTATAGATACAGCTTATCCAATAAATAGTTTAAAATTAACATATAAAGGCGGCTTTGAAGAATATCCAGAAGATATAGTTCAAGCCGCTGTTAGTTTAGTAGAATATTTTGATGAAGAAAATTATACTCTAAGAAAATCTTTAGCTGGAGCTAGTCAAGATAATGTTATAATACCAGATAAAACAGCTGTATTACCTCCTCATATTAGGAGAGTGTTAGAGATGTATCGAGTTATTGCTTTATAATGGCTAAAATAACCAAAACTAAAACTACAGTTAAAAAGACTACACAAGATAAAAAGAAATATGAAATAGCTCTAGAGGAAATTATTAAAACAATTAAAAAAGGACCGCCTGCCTTAAAGGCGGCGGGTATTACTAGTAATACTTTTAGAGATGTATTAAATCAATATCCTATACATTATATGCAATTAACTACTATACAAAAAGAACATTTAGATAATATAATAGCACTTAGAGAAGAAAGCTTAAGACAAAAGGAACATGCTAAAACACGGCAAGGGCTGGAAGAATTTAAGAAAGTAAAAGCTGGTGATGAGGGTGTAAAATTTAGAACTCTGAAAACCCTTAAAGAAGACTTAAATAAAACATTACCTGAATCTGAAAGAATAGGTGAATTAGGGCACACAAACTTGAGTAATGCAGGAATTTGGTATAGACTTCTAGAACAAAACTTGCCTGGGTTAGATGATGGTACTCGGGAATTAATACATAAATCTAAATTAGTATTGGATTCACTAGACGCAATTCAGCCTACTGATTATAAAATATTAAATATGTTAGGCGCTCAAAGTCAAACAAAAACTTCGAAAGCTGCAAATGTATTAGAATATGTAAAATTTTTAAATCAAAAACCCAATTATATTGAGCATAATTTAGAATACGAAAATATACAAACTGAAGGATTAGCCTCGACAAAGTTACATATAACTTCTCAAAGTACAGCCTTTAATAAATTAACAGGGTCGGCAGCTAAACATATTGGAGATGTAATACAAGGTTATAATGCTAAATTCACTACGTCTTTAGGAAAACATATACTAGGAAAAACGAATAACTTCCCGAATATAACTAGTTCTTTTGGTATTCTAAGGTATGTGGATGAACTTATATCTAATTTAATTTCGGGTAAAAAAACAAAGAAGGTAAATACAAAGAAGCGTAAATCTAGTAGAGAAAAGATTGGGGTTTTACCTAGATTAAAGAAAATAATAGCCAGATTCAATAAGGCGAAAATTAGGGAACCGTCTCCTCCGCCTCCTGAAGAGGAACTGGATTTCTTAGGGTTAATAGCTCTAATAAACCAATCCTTAGCTCAGCGGGTAGAAGATTTGATGGGCAAGTCAAAAGACCCACCTGTTAAATTAAGGTACCAAACGGGCAGGTTCGCTGAAAGTGCTAGGCTTTTAACTTTAACGCGAGAGCAGGCAGGGATATTATATGGTACTTACACTTATATGAGAAACCCGTACGACACGTTTTTACCAGGCGGGAGGCTCAATCCTCCTGAAGAGCGTAACCCGATGATTTACATAGAAGGGGCTGTTCGAGACTTAGCACAAACAATACTTAAACAAAGGTTCCCAGGAATACAGTTGGAGATGCAATAATAATGTCGAAAAGAAGTCAAATTGTGAATGCATTAGTAGAAAAGCTTAAAGGTATAGATGGCTCTACTGGATTTAATACAAATTTGTACAATAACGTGGAAAATCGTTTAAAATTCTGGGATGAGGTTAATGACTATCCTTCTGTCTATACTACTGTTGGGACTGAAACTAGAGAATACTTACCTGGGGGATTCAAGTGGGGCCACCTGCTTATTACTTTGCGAGTTTATGTAGATGATGAAAATCCACAACAGAAATTAGAACAAATATTTGAAGATATAGAAAACGTTGTAGATAGCAACGGAAATTTAGAATACAATACGAATATGTTCACGGAAGATATTAAGATACTTCGTATAGACACAGATGAGGGTTTATTAAGTCCGATAGGTGTCGGAGAGGTAACCCTACAAATAATGTACGACTTACAAACATAGATAAAGATCTAATGTAAAGAGACGTACAAAAGAAAGGAGATTAAATAATGGCACGATCACTAGCACGTAATACTAGTTTGTTTGCGACGTCCTTGGACGACACACTAACTGGTGCAACTAGTTTAAATACTTTTGAACTGAAGGTATTAGATGGATATAGTTTTAGTCAAGATGTAACAACACAAGAAGTGGGCGTAAACGAAGCAGGCACATCGCCTGTGAGGGGTACGCTCGGCTTTAATACTGCTCTTAATCCAGTAGATGTTAGTTTCAGTACTTATGTACGTTCATATTCTAATACGGAAGACACCAATGGAGATACTAGATCTGCAGCAGATTGTGTTGAAAGAATACTTTGGGCATCTGCAATGGGTGATCCAACATCTTGGGCTTATGTAATTGGAACAGATGTTGGCACAGGTCATGTTATAACAGCACAAACAGACAGTGCATTAACATTTGGACTGGGTGCATCTAATGTTAATGAATTACTATCATTAACTTTGTACTTTGTACTTGAACAAACAACTTATAAAATAACAGACTTTAATGTTTCAACAGCAGAAGTAGATTTTAGTATTGATGGTATTGCAACTATTAATTGGACTGGACAGGGATCGCGAGTTTTAGAAGCCCCGGCAGAGCATACAGCTATTGCTGCTTGGGATGCAGGGACTGAATATTTAGGAGTTCCAGCAACTACTACAAGTACTTTCTTACGTAATAAGTTAAGTACTATGGATTTAAAAGATAATGATTTAGCAACGACTCCAGCTATAGATGGAATTCAGCACTCAGTACAAACATATACATTAGGTACTGGTACTGTTTTAGAATTTGGGGCTCAAACACTTACAGCAGCTATGGTAGGAGGTAGAATTAGAAATAATACTGTAATTGCAGGTGATGCTGATGATATACGTGGGTGGGCAACTATTATTGCTATAGATGATGGTAATGATGAAATTACAGTGTCAGAAAATGTAGATGCTGATACTATTACAGGGTCTACTAAATGGACAGTTAGTAATGATGATTTAGATATATTTACAGCAGTTCAAAGTGCTGGAGTTGTATATAATATACCTATTACAGGAGCTACATTAACTCTAGAAAATAACTTTACTTACCTGACACCTGAGGAATTAGCTATTGTTAACTTACCTTTAGCAGGCTTTGCAGGAAACCGTGTAACAAGTGGTAGTTTGACCGCATATTTGAATACAGGTGCTACAGGCTCTGGTGGGTTGTTATCTGATATGTTAGCAAAGATTGAAGGCTCAGTATCAAATAACTTTGAAATTATTTTCCATATGGGAGGAGCAGCAGCAGATACTCCTAGGGTAGATTTTACTATTGCTCATGCGCAAATATCTGTTCCAACCACAAATGTGGAAGATATTATCGCTACTGAGATACAATTTAGTGGTAAGCCTTGGAGTGATTCATTAGAAGCAGGATCATTTGAGGATACTAATGAATTGGTAATTACATACGTACCACCAGCATAAACTAATAAACTAATAATAATAATACTATAAACAGAATGAGGGGGGTAAAACCCCCTCACTTTTAAAAGCAAAATTAAGGAGAACAAAATTATGGAATTAGCTAAACTTATAGTACCCAGCAAGACTGTCTGGGTAGAATATCCTGGATTGTCAGGCTTTGAAATTGAGCTTGCGTACTTGACCAGGGACGAATTGATGAAAATTCGTGATAGGTCTACGACCAAAAATTTCACCAGAAAAAGCAGGAAGGTTGAAGATGAAGTCGATAACGATATATTTCAATCTGAATACTTCAGGGCAGTAATAAAAAATTGGAAGGGATTAAGATACGAATATTTGCCCAAATTAATTCCAGTTGATTTATCTGAGGTAGAAGATTTAGAGGATGAGCTTGAGTATTCTGAAAAGAACGCTGAGGCGTTAATGCGAAATTGCTCAGAATTCGATGGCTTTGTAGGTTCTATATTGGAGGAGGTTAGTAATTTTACGAAGAGCAGTTAAATCTGCTCAACAAAAAATTACAAAACTTTTTTGATAATTCTGAGCTTAAAATGACTAAAGAACGGTATTTATTATTATGCGAACAGCTCGGCAATGAGCCAAAAGATAATGAGATCCCCGCCGAGTTTGAAGATTTTCCTTATACCGTGCAAACTGCTATAACTATATACCATATATTGAGTGATAGGTGGGATGGCTTTTCAGGAACTTACTTCGGAAAGGACTATTCGCTTCTACCATACTTAGTAAAGTTATATAGGATAGAAGATGAGTCTCAACTGCTTCAATTTTTATTATTAATAGATAGAATAATTATTGCAAAACGTTCAGAAGATCAGAAACGAAGAAATAAGAAAACCACCGGTAAAAAAAGTGGTATAAATATACAAGGGTGAAAAGGATAGCTTCCCTGCTAGTACCACTATTACTAGCTAGCCCTTATCTATAGTGGAGATATAAAATGGAAAAAACAAATAAAGAAATTATAACTGAAATTATTGAAGATTTAGAGCAAACAGAAGGGTTAAATTGGCCTAAAGCGCATAATGCAAAAGTATCAAGAGAAAAATTAATAGAATGCTGGTCTGAATATAGAGAAGGATCTGATTATAAATATTTTAATTATTATGGTAAGGGTGGTTTATGTAAAGTGTATAAAAATATATTTAGTAATATAAATAAAGAATCACGTAGTGAATTGTGGAAAACATATATTTTAAGACTTTATAATTATAAATATTGTAATATATGTGGAGAATTAAAAAAATTAGATGAATTTTACTTAGATGCAGCTAAAATATCTAAGAAACGTTGTCAATGTAAAGATTGTATGAAAAAATACAGAGAGAATAATAGAGATAAGAGTGCTACAGCAACTGCAAAGTACAGGGCAGCAAAATTACAACGTATGCCAGCATGGGCCAATTTAGAAGCTATAAAAGAAATATATATTAATTGTCCAGAGGGCTATCACGTAGACCATATAGTGCCTTTACAGGGAAACTTAGTATCAGGGTTTCATATAGAAAATAATTTACAGTATTTAAAAGCGGAAGATAATCTTTCTAAGAGTAATAAATTCAGTTTGGAAGATAATTTGGAATATTTACCTTATTTTCCTGCTAATAAGTTTGAAGTGTAAAAGTATAAAAAAGGAACAATATGACAACAGTTTCAGAACAAGAGTATCTGCTAAAAGTTGTGACTAAGGGATTAGGAGAAGCTGTAGCTGAAATAAAAACTTTAAATAAAAATATGGAAAAATCCGCCAAAGCTACAGGGAAGGCGAGTGAATCATATGAAACTCTTGGTGGCACAACGGATAAATATGGTAGAGCAATAAAGGGGGTAGGCCATTTAACCAACAATGCGACCAAAAGTTTTTCAAAAATGTCGCAAGGCATGCAATCGGGTCTAGTACCTGCATACGCGACCGTCGCCGCAAATGTATTTGCCCTTACGGCTGCATTCGGTGCACTAAGCAGAGCTGCTGATTTACAAATATTAATAGAATCTGCTGAAATATTGGCTACACAAACAGGTAGGTCGCTTGTTGGCTTAGCTAATAATATGAAGGCCATTACTGATGGTGCTTTATCTATGAAAGATGCACTTACAAGTGCATCTATTGCTGCATCTGCCGGATTTGACAATACTACTATTAAAGAACTTACACAGGTAGCTAGAAATGCTTCAGTAGCACTCGGCAGAGATTTAACAGACTCTATGAATCGAGTATTCAAAGGTGCTATAAAGGCTGAGCCCGAATTATTAGATGAATTAGGCATTATACTTAGATTAGAACCTGCAACTAATAAATATGCTGCAAGTCTAGGAAAGGCTGCTTCAGAATTAACAACATTCGAAAAGCAGCAAGCAGTTGTAAATGCAGTTTTAGAGCAAGGTCAAGATAAATTCGCTACCTTTGGTGATGTAGATACTAATCCATATACTAAATTAGCTGCAGCTTTTCAAGACATAGCTAATAGTTTAATAACACTTATAGCTACACCAATAGCTGGATTTTTAGAATTTTTTACTGAGAATACTACGGCATTAACTGCTGCAATTATTATATTTGCTAATAGTGTATTAAAAACAGCTATTCCTGCTTTAACTTCTTTAGAACGTAATATAACTGATGTTATAGATAAAGGTTTTGCTAAATTAAGTATTAGTACTGCTGTTAAGAAAATGAAAGAGGAGTTGGATGGTACTTTAAGACGCCCAGAGTTTGATAAAGGTATTCTAACTTCAATTGTAGAGGATGAAGTAAAGAATTTAGGAGAGATAGGAAGTGAAGCTGGTAAAGCTTTAGGAGCCGGTTTAACATCTATCTTAGATGATCCTTCTATTTCAGATAAAGAAAAATTTTCAAAAATTTACTTAAATGCAGATTCTGCTATTACAAGTTTAAAAAATAACACAGAGGCACTAGGGCAAGTATCTAAAGAAGAATTAGGAGCTATAGTTACTACAGCGGAAGCCGCTAAAGAAGCATTACGTAAAATGGGTGTACCTGTAAGTGTATTTAGAGAGCGTATTGCAGATTTGGGAACAATTATTAAAAAAAATATACCTTTTGCTGCAACTTTAGCAAACTCATTTAGTAATTTTGTTAAATTAACTAAAGCTGGTATATCTTCTGGATTTGCTGCAGGACTATCAGAAGGATTTAGCGGAATAACTAAAGCTGTTATACTAGCTAATTTAAAATTTGAAGAATATGCTAGACTTGGAAATGAAGTAGGTAAAACAAATCAATTTATAAATATTACTTTAATACGATTATCTGGTGTTTTTGGTACAGTATTAAAAGGTATAAATACTTTAATACCTATTATAGGTCAATTAACTATAGCTTGGTCACTTCTTAGCAGTGGATATTTATTTTTCTTAAATTTATTTAGAGATGAAGAAAAATTTGATAATATTACTAAAGCTTTTGAAGATCAAGAAAAAGCATTAAAAACAGCAGAAAAAGCAATTAAAAAATATAATATAGAATTAAAGCCTTTATTAGATACAACAGATAATGTAACTAAAAAACTAGAACTACAAAAAAATGTATTATTAGAATTAACTAATACTATGGAAGATTCTATAGATAATGTAAATGTTGAAGATTTTGGCTTCTTTGGTGCTGATTTAGATGATTTTACAGATAATATAGTAAAAATGTCAGATGCATTAAGTGATTTAGGTGCAACTGATGAAGTAAATGTTATATTAAGAGAGTTTAATAACTTAACAAACTTAAGTGCAAAAGAAGCAATAAAAGCAGGCAGAGATTTTGCTAATTTATCTAAAGAAATGTATAATTTAGCAGATGCAACTAATGAAGCTAATGAAGGACTAAAAAAAGCATTTGATGAATTACATAAAGGTTTTGAAAATATACAAGGAAGTTTGCCTACTCTAACAGGAATAGAACAAACATTTGTATCTTTATCAGAAATTTTATCTCGACAAGTATTTACTGATGCTATAACATTTGGATCAAATTTAGAAACTCTTAGGGCTTATGAAATAGAATTATTAGGAATTGGTGAGGCACAAAAGTCTTTATTAGCAATATCAGGAGCTTTAGAACATGTTGAAGGAGTAAGACAATCTCAAATAGAAGAAAATACCAAAAAAATAGCTAAGGAAGCAAAAGAAATATCTTCTATAACAAATATGTGGAAGCAAGGCGCAGAAGCGCTTAAAGCTTTAATGGATCCAGATATAACATATGAACATAGATCTATAAAGGTTATAGAGAATGAAACTACTGAAGCTACTAAAGCTATTGATGATCTTGGTAATTCTATAGAAAGACTTCGTAGAGAAGCTAAAAAAGATATTGAAATTATAACAAATGCAATAAGAGAATTAGTTGAAGAATTAAATTTATTAATAAATGCACAATTAGAATATTCTAGACAAGTTCAACAATTAGATTTTGAAAAATCTTTACCTGGCGTTAGTTTTGCAGAGAGTTTAAAATTATCTAGTAAAATAATGGATATAAATATAGCTAAATTAAAAATATTAAAAACACAAGCAGACTTAGTAAATACAGCAAATAAAAAGACTATAGAAAGTACAGAAGAAGCTATAAATAAGGTACAAAATCCTATAACAGATCATTTGGATTATGCAGAGTTTGCTAAACTTGAAAAAGATGCAGAAACAGCACAACAGACTAAGAATAAAGCATTAATAAAAGAGTTACAACTTAAATCTCAATTAGGAGATTTAGAACTTGAAATAAATAAAGTAAGAATTAATGAATTTAAAATGTTGAAAGGTTATATTATAGAGTTAGCCGCTTTAGTATCTAAAGGAATTTGGATCCCACCTGGAGCTCAAGAAGCTACAGCTAAATTAAAAGAACTTTATTCTCAAATTACAGGGTATAGTGCTGAGATATTGGAAAATAATTTTAAATCATTTTTATACTATAATGAGGCTTTAAGTAGAGTTAATGCTACAGCTTTAGGATTGTATAATCAAACAGAAGAAATAAAGCGGAGAACTGAAGCCCTTAAAGAGGAAAGTAAGGTTTTAAAAACTAATCTTACTATTTCAGATGATTTAATTGAAAGTGCGGTTAATTTAGAAATAGCAAGAACAGAAGCACAGTCAGATGCTCTTAAAGGAGCATTATATGCTAATAGGATACCTGGAGATGTAAGTAGCGGTCTTGCAATAGGTGCAGATAGTGATGAGCGCAAAAAATTAGGAGCAATTTTAAAGGAATTAGCTGTAAAAGAAGTTGAATTAGAAAAACAAAAAACAGCACTGGTAAATAAACAATTAGAACAAGAAAATATAAAAATTAAACTACAACAGGATTCTATAAGGTCTACACTTAGGGAAGGATTATTTATATCTAAAGCTAAAGAAATACAAATTAAACAAGAAGAAGAATTATTAGCTTTATCAAAACGTACAAAGGAATATAATACAGCAGGATATAAAGAACAAGAAAAACTTATAAAAGAAAGAGCTAAATTAGCATATAAAACAGATTTAAATGCAGATCTAGGAGCAGCTACTGAGTCAGCTAGAGAATTTTCAGATGTAATGGAAACATTAGCTGATAGGTTAGAAAATTTAGGAAGTTCAACAGATAAATTTAGGGCTGGATTAGTAGCTATTGCTGAAATATCTGTATTATCAGATTCAGAAACTGCAATTGGTTTATCTCAGTTAGCTATATTAACTGAAGAATTTGGATCTCAAACTGAAGAAGTTAGAAAAAGTTTTGAAGCTATGGCATTATTTGCTGCTGGTGCAGCAGGTGCATTAGCTAATGCCTTTGAAGAGGGATCTACCGCTGCAGAAACATTTCAAGTTATACAAACAGGTTTAGCATTAGTATCGGCTGTTAGAGCAGTTATGGAACAAGGTACTGGTGGTGATCCATATACAGCATTTGCTAGAATGGCTGCTATGGCTGCCGCTGCCGCTGCATTACTCAGCCAAATTAATGTCTCCTTTAGTGGGGGAGGTGGTGGATTTACTGCAGCAGAACCGGCAACTTTCCAAGATCAATTTGGAGCACAAGGTGCTCAAGGAATAGATTTACAAACTAATTCTCTAAGAGATTCTATTGATGCATTAGTAGATATAGATACAGATTTATTCGGTGTTAATAGAGACTTAAAGATTAGTATAGTTAATTTAAATAGAACTTTTGATGCTCTTGGTGCTGCTGTATTTAATCAATCTGGTGATTTCTCAGCTGGCAATATATTAGACCAATTTGGAATTCAGTTTGGTACTGAACTTAAAGGTGGATCTTTTGGCGGACTTTTTGGTAGTTCAACTAAGACAAATGAATTATTAGCTGCGGGTATTCAATTCGGAGCTACTATAGGATTAGTAGGTGATACATTAGGTGGTTCAATAATAGATGCCGATGCTTATATAACACAACAAATAACAAAAACTAAAAGTAGTTTCTTTGGTGGTAGTAAAACAAAAGTAAGAATAGAAACTAGTGTTTCAGAATTAGAACCAAGAGTTGGAAAAGCATTACAAGATGCTTTAGATATTACATTAGATACTTTATTAGGATTATTTGAATCTTTAGGTTCAGATATACCTAAATTATTGAGTGGGTTTGCCGGATTAGATATAGATGTAACAAAGTTAGATTTATCTGGTAAATCTGCTAAAGATCAGTCAGATACTATAGCAGCATTCTTTTCTAATTTAACAAATGAACTTATTGATGATTTAGTTCCAGGATTAGAGGCCTTTACTAAAGCCGGGGAAGAGCTTACAGATACATTAATTAGAATAAGTACAGAAACTCAAGAATTAAATACATCTTTTTCTACTATAGGATTAAAAATATCAGACTTTGGATTATTTGATAATATAGAAGAAGATTATAATACTTTTATTACTAATATACCAGCAGGTGTAGCTACAATTAATCAAGATATACAAGATCAAATAGATGCTATAGAAGCTACTAAATTTGTTCCGCCTGTTTTAGATACTACAGATAGTGGTTATCTTATAGATAATAAACGAATATTTGAAGCAACACTCAAAACTAAATCAGAGTTTGAAAAAAATAAACGAGAAGCAATTGCTGCATTAGAAGAAGATTTATATTCTATTACTAGTGCCGTTGTTCCTACTATAGAAGCTTTTAAAGTATTAACTTTAGCTGCATGGAATGAAGCATTTTTATCTGGTTTTGAAAATGTAGATGAAATGTCAGATATTAGTGAAAGATTTTATACTGCATTATTTTCAGAACAAGAATTAGCAGATATAGCTGTAACAAATGCCGAAGATGTTGTTGGTAAAGGAATAGCAGAATTAGCTGGTGTATTATATAAACAAGGATTTGGTGAGTTTGCAAACTTATTATCTGAAGATATGTCTACTGAAGATTTAAGAGATATCTTTGATGTTTTAACAGAAATAGGGGCTTTTGCTTCTGTAGAAGGTGCAGCACTACTTGGAATATTTGTTAGAGCTGGAGTAGCCGTTGGTGACTTAGAAATTGCTATAGAAGAAGCAGTTGAAGAAGTAAATAATTTAAATCAACAATATGAAAGACAAATTGCATTATTTGGTCTATTAGGGAAAGAATTAGATTTATTACAATTAGATTTTGATTTTGCAGATGCATTAACAGAAGCCGAAGAAACAGGTACTGATATAGCATTAGTAGAAACCTATTATGGATTAGAAAGACTACAGATTATAAAAGATTATAATGATCAAATATTAGCAGAATTTGAATCAGTATTTAGTGCAATTTCTGATAGTGTTTTATCTGTATCTAGAGATATATCTACTTGGGATGAGTTAGCATATCAAAGTGCAAAAATAGAAAAGATATTAAGTAAATTAATACCAACACTTAAAACTCCTATAAATGTACAAAGTTTATTACAAGCATATGATTTTGATGCAATATTTGAAGAGATATTTGCTTTTGAAGATATAATTACTCCAGAAAATATAAGTGAACAAATAACTTTAGTTGAAGATTTAAGAACTGCTGTAATTGCTAGATATGAAGCAGAAAAAGAAGCTATTAATGAAATTGAAGAATTAATAGAAAATTTAGAAGATTTTATTGGGGATATAAGTGATTTTATTGATAGTCTATTTGTACAAGAAATATCTCCAACAACAAGTTATGAAAAATTAATAGAGTCTGAAAGACAATTTAAAGAAGATCTTAAAAATATATATAGCAAAGATAAAGATATAGCTGCGCAAGCACGTGAAAATATACTATCTAGTGCTGAAACTTATTTAGGATTAGCTAATGAATTCTTTTCTATAGGAGATGGATTTAAAGAAATATTTGATTTTGTTGTAAAGTCTTTAAGAAGCGTAGAACATCTTACTGAAGGTAAATTAGGCAGAGTACAAAATAAAGAAGAAGACCTAGATGATATAGCAAAAGATACATTAGAACAATTAGGCGTATTAGATAATATTTTAGATGAATTAGTATCTATGAATGATATTGCTTTTGCTAATGAAGTTGAAGAAGCTGCTTTATATATAGGAGATGCTATTGGAGCAGTAGAAACTAAGTTACAAACATTAAATGATAGTACATGGGAACCTATATTACATATATTAGAAAGTATGGGTAGTTTTGAAGCAGGTGCAGAAAATGTAGAACAAAGTCAATTAGCATTTGTTCATAAAGGAGAAGCTATATTATCACAAAATAGTGCTAATTTATTACGTAGTGGTGAACTATCATTAATTAGTAAAGCCCCAGAACAGAGAGCAATTCAAGCAAACGTAGATAATAGTAATATTGTAGAAGCTATAAATATACTTACTCAAGTAGTAGCTGCGGGTAATGAAGAAAACTTAGAACAAACAGAAAAAATAGCAGAAGCTACATCTCTTATAAGTGAATATAAACCAATGAAAAGAGCTGTTTCTGTAGAGAGACTTATATAATGGGAGCAGTTGTAGCTGTTACAGATGTATTACCAGATATTACTAAAAATAGCGGTCCAGTTTGGTATCCTATAACCTATTTTACTGATAATGATGAAGATCCAGTAGGCGAAGGATTAGTATTAACTATAGTATCTCCCGCTCCTGTTGGTTGTACTGCTGTAATAGATGCATTAGGTACTAGTGTAGTAGTAACTCCTAATTATAATCATACAGGAGCAATAAGTTTTAATTATAGAGTTACAGATACGGAAGATGATAATGATGAAGTATCTGTAACTGGAACAGTAACTACAGAAGTAGTATTGCCTAATGTAGTATTACCAAATGAAGCTAATACAGAATGGTTAAGTAAAGATAATCATAAAATTGTTTTAATAGATGTTGCTTATCATGATGGTGAAACTGAAAAAGTAAAATATTTTAGTTCTTATCCTTATATAATGACCTTTAATGAAGTTCCTTATGTAAATATAATTGGTGAAACTATAAGTAATGTTGGTTATAATGATGTTATTATTAGGACTCCTATATTATCATCTCAAATGGATTCCTCAACTAATGCAGGATTAATTGAATTATTAAATGTTAATGCAGAGTTTGATGATTTATTAAATTATGCTTGGGAGGGTCATTCTATAGGTATTTACCTAGGAGAACCTTCATGGGCACGAGGTAGATTTTTACAAATATTTGAGGGTGTTGTAGAAACATTTACAGCTCCAAGTAGTGATTCATTAGCTATTAATATTATAGATAAAGCCGAAACATTAAATGTATCTATGCAAGATAAATTTATAAATACAGATGATGATTATCTTGGTACTTTATATGATAGTTCACCTACTCAACCAGTTTTTACAGGATTTACACAAGGAGAATATGATGGAAGAACTATACCAGAAGGTATAGAAAATTCTCCTGTACCTATATGCTTAGGTAAATGTTTTAATGTAACACCAGTTAATATAGACTCTAGTAATCATATATATCAAATACATGATGGTCCAATTGAAGAAATAACAGAAGTAAGAGCTAATGGAAATGAAGTGACTGATTATGAAGCTAATTTAGATATTGGATGTTTTAAGTTAGCAACATATGAATTTGATAATCCTACTATTACTTGCGATGTTATAGGGCAAGCTTCTAGATCTGCGCTAGCTCAAGTATTAGGATTATATCCATATGCTGTAACATTACATAGTGTAGCATATATAGTAGAATGGATATTATTAGAAAAAACTGCTGTTGTAATAGGTGATTTATGTACTACAACATTTCCTAAAACTGGTATAAATGGTTTTGAGACAACATGTGGGATATATATAACAGAGGAAACTTCTGTAGCTGATGCAATACGTGAAATAATGGATTCTATAAGTGGTTATTTAAGATTTTCTAAGCCACCAAGTATTGTACAATTACTAAGAATAGTAGATCCTAGTGATGGAGAAATAGCAAGTGCTGAACTTAAACAGGATCAAATATTAGAAAGAGGACTTTCTTTAGTTAATATAGAAATACCTAAAAAATCTATAAATTTAGGGTATGCAAAAAATTGGACAGTTCAAGATCCTGATGGATTAGCTGGAGTAGTAGTAGAGGATTTATTAGAGTTATATTCTAAAATAACAAAAGAATATCTTAATGCTATATCGGAAACAAGTATATCAAATATAGATGATTTATATCCATTGCTTAAAGAAAGCGAAGTTATAGGCACACTTATTTCAGATAATATATCTACAGATTTTTGGGCTCAAACAGAAGCAGATAGAAGAATGGGGCTTAGAGAAGTGAAAAGGTTTATTTATAGAATAGAAGCAACAGCTACTCCCTTTACTATAGCTGTTGGAGATATAATATATATAACTCATCCTAGATATAATTTTACTGATGGGAAACATGCTCTAGTAATTGGACTTGAAGAAGATCCTATAAATAAAAGAGTAACTTTAGAGGTATGGTTATAATGAGTAATGCTAGATTTTTGTTACAAAATTATTCTGATAAATCAACATTATATTCATATCTTCATGATTATAATGAAATAGCAATATCTAATGTAAGCGTAGGATCAGTATCTGATGTAGGTATGCTAGACTATACAAATTTTACTTTTATAACAGATACACAAGGTGATGCAACAACTAAAGAAGAATCTAGAATTATAACTAGAGCAGACGTTGCAGGGAATTTAGCAGGAAATTGGTTTTCTATACATACTCCTACAACAGATCCATATTTTTATTATTATGTTTGGTATAATAGTGGGGCTACACAAGAGCCAAATCATGGAAGCTCTCCAATTGGTATAGAAGTTTTATATGAAGCAAATGATAATGCTAATATAATTGCATATAAAACAATGATAGCAATGTCTGCAATACCAGATATATTAATAAATACAGGTGCTTGGAATACACTCTTAGTAGAAAATACACAAAATATTGTAAAATCTAAGGTATTTCGTACTATTAATGAATCTGATATAGAAATATTTGGTCAATTATCATATGCATATGATGTTTCTGCAATGATTTTAGCTAGACATAATTTTACACTATTTACTAGATATAGATTAAGATTGTTCAGTGATTATGCTGGTACAGCATCTAATCTATTATTTGAATCAAATAATAGATTAATTGAAACTGGAGAAATAGGATCAGATTTATTTGGTTGGGGTGAATTTGTTTGGGGTAATGCTGCATGGGGTGGTGATAAAGCTAAAGATCCTGCAGATGTTGAATTTACTCCTGCACCTAATTTAGTGTATTGGTTAGATCAAGTAATTTCGGATGTTAAATCTTTTAAAATTAATTTATCTATAACTGGTAGTATTAGTGGAACTAGTCCTTTATATGTAAATAGAACTGATATTGATTGTCATACAGCAGCAGTAGATGCGCATAGTACAGGATTATCTGATGATATAAAATTTGTAAATAGAACTGATATCCCTAGTAATGATGTTATAATAGAAGCTAATGATACAGGAAATTATGATATTATTCCAGATGCAATAGCACAAAATTTTGAAATAGGTAGAATATTTTTAGGGAAATATATAGAAGTACCTTATAATATAGAATTAGGTCATAATTTATCTTGGGAAGAGGATACTAAACAATATAGATCTGATGGTGGAACATTAAGATCAAATATAGAGGTTCCATATAGAAAAGTAAACTTTATATTAAGTGCTGTTCCAGAATATAGACGTGCAGAATTACAACACGGATTTAGAAATGTTGGTATGAGAAGAGATTTCTTTATGTCTTTATTTCCTGAAAATGCTAATGAAAATAAAAATATAGATTATAGTGGAGTAGTAAAATTAATAAAGGCACCAAAATATGCAGAATTTGCAAATAATTATTTTACCTCTAAATATGTAATGGAGGAAATATAGTGACTAAGGCAAGATTTCTATTAGATAATTTTGGTGATAAAGCTACTATATATTCTTATCAATTAAATAGCATAGTAGATATTAGTAATATAGATATTGGAGCAGTAACAGAAGTTGGTGATGAAGATACAACATCATTTGAATTTTATAATATTGTTGTAGGATCCGAATACTTATCAAATAGAACACAAATAATAACTACTGCAGATGTATCAGATAGCTTAGATGGTACATATTTTACTATAGATACACCTACTGATACTTATTATCTTTGGTATAGTACTAATGATTCTACAACTGTACCTACAGTATCTGGAGCAATTGGTATTAAAGTAAATATTAATACTAATGATTCAGCAACTATAATAGCAACTAAAACTAAATTAAGTTTATATACTATTAGTGATTTTTCTGTTGTAGATGGATTTACTAGTGATGAACCGATTAATAATGTACAAAATTCTTTTAGAAATTCATATGCTAAATCAGTAAATAATACTAATATAGAGATCGTAGGAGAATTTGATAAGTTTAGACCAATTTCTTGTTTAGCAATAGGAAGGCATAAATTACCAATTAATACTAGATATAGATTAAGATTATATAATGATGCAACTGGAGAAGATAGATATTTAAAATATGATACAGGATTTTTATTAGTAGAAACTGACTTAACTAACTTGGCAGAAGAATTTGATCCTGATGTTACATTAGTTACTTGGCTTCCTGATATAATAGATAGTATTATTTATTTTAAATTAAATTTTTATATTGAAAATGAAACACTTTATTATACAAATACTAATGCTTCTATTCCTGCAACTAATTCCTCATTCATAGATACTAATGATGCTAATACTAATGCAGCGGAAGATATTTCATTAGCAGAATATTTTGAATTTGGTAGGCTATTTATTGGTAAGTATACAGAAGTATTATATAATTTATCTTATGGACATAAATTAACTTGGGAAGAAAATACTAAGCAATATAGGCCTGGATCTGGAACTTTAAGATCAGATAATAGAGATCCATTTAGAAAAATAGAATTTAATTTATCTACTATACCAGAAGTAGATAGACCAGAGTTACAACAGGGATTTAGGACAGTGGGATTAAGAAGAGATTTTTTTCTATCATTATTTCCAACAGATGATAGTTTAGATAAACAAGAAGACTATAGCGGTATAGTAAAATTAACGAAGGTACCAATATTTACAGAATTTGCTAATAATTATTATACTTCTAAATATATAATAGAGGAGGTATAAATGGCAGCATATACACAATGGATACCCTCAACAGGAGAATTAGGATATCCTGCACTAATTAGTGCATTTATGGTTCAACTTGAAGAAGATGTTACAAATTTACAGACTGTACAACTACAGAAAATGCCTAAATTATCATCAGGTACTGCAGGTGATCTAGTAAAAATAAATAGTGTATTAGGAGTTGAAACAGCAAATATAGTTGCACATGATGTAGTAACTAAAGATGCTTCTTTTTTAATAACTGATTATATACCTAAAATTTCAGGAGCATCAAGTATAAACTCTTCTCTTATAAATGTAAATGATGTTGTTGAAAAATCAGGTAGTTTAGTAGAAGGAAATTCAGTTGAAGTAAATGGTAGTGGTCAAGTAATTAATAGTAGTATTCCTGCAAGTGCTTCTATAATTGAAGATACTCATGTATCTATAGCAGGTCAATGGGGGTCGGATTTTGATACTGGTATTGGAACAAATTGGTTTGCTTGGGGAATATTAGGAATTAAAAAAAGTGATGAAACTGCCCCTTCTCTTATAGAAGCAAGAGCTGTAGATTCTTCAGGGTATATACAAATATTACTTGGTAACTATACAATTACTACTAAACCTTCGATAGGTAAGATAAGAGTTAATTTGGTACATTCGGATGGAAATGATTCATACTCTGTAAGATTATGGTATCAAAAAATTACTGATCTTACTACAATATAATGCCTACTTTTAGTAATACTTCGACCAAAAGATTATCTCAATGTGATGAGAGATTACAGTTATTATTATATGAAGTAATAAAGTATTATGATTGTAAAATAATAACAGGTCATAGAACAGAAGAAGTACAAAATGAAAAGTTTGAATTAGGACAATCTAAAGTTAAATGGCCTAATAGTAAACATAATTCACTACCTTCTAAAGCTGTAGATGTAGCTCCTTATCCTATACCTAAAGATTGGGGAAAGGAATGGAAAGATAGAGTTAAGTTTTATGAGTTAAAAGCTATTCTCTTTTATGAAGCTGCTAGAGCAAATATTAAGCTGCGCTTCGGCGGTGATTGGGATATGGATACTGATTATCATGACAACATATTTGAGGATCTTGTGCATTTTGAAATAGTAGAGGAATGAAGGATTAAATATGAAACCCTGGGATGAAATAGAAGACGATATTAAAGCTCATAATACTGAGCATTGGGATAGGTTTAAATTTACTGCTGCCCAGCTAGGACATGCATGGGAAAATTTGTTCGTGGAGAAATGGCGAAGTAAGGCTTGGCCAGATCCACAACGCTGGGGCGAATTAATTATGATTTTAGTTACTTTAATACTAGCCTTAGCAATGCCGATACTAGGACCGATAGCGTTATTTATTGGTTTTGCTATTGGAGGATTTAATGAGTAAACTCAAAGATTTAGCTAAAACCGTTGCTAAGTATGCGCCTCTGCTGGGAAGCCTTCTTCCTGTCCCTGGTGGAGCAGCGATCGGTGCTGTAGTTGCTTCTGCGTTTAATGGGGATGCGGATAAACCTGATGAATTAATAAATTTAGTTAATGCTGACCCGAACGCCGCGATTAAGCTAAGAGAAATAGAGTCTAATAATAAGGTAGCCCTGGAAGCTCTAGCTGTAAAGCAGGCTGAGAATGCGCTTGTAGCAGATACTGCTAGGATCGAGTCTGTGAATCTTACTATGCGTGCGGAAACTACCGCCGGTGATTTATGGACTCGTAGGTGGAGACCAGCGTGGGGGTTCACAGCTGCAGCAGTTTTTGCTTTACAAATGGTAGTTATATTTTATGCCGTAGTCTTTAAGACTTCTCAGGCTTCAGCTATAATATTAGCAATCGCTGGTCTTGATATATTTTGGTCTGTTCCCTTGGCGATCTTAGGAATCAGTGCTTTTCATCGTGGTAAACTAAAAAGAACACTCGCTGGAGAAAAAATACAACCTCTTATAAACTTAGCTAAGAAATAAAAAAGGGCCGCGAGGCCCTTTTTATTTAATCGCTAGTAGTACTAGCTGTATATTTGTATATATCTGCAGTATTTGCAGTAGACTCTACACTATGTTTTAGTAATTCTTCACTCCACCAGTCATTCCCAGCTTGATGTCTTGTATAATATGTGGTACCGCCGCTATCATATCCAAGCATAGTTATTATACAGTTAGTATAAAGTGGTGTATCTACTCGATCGTAGAGCTTATATCTATAGGTTATATTCATTCAATTTTTCCTTTATTAAAATAATATTTCTCCTTATCTAATTGGACAAGTTCCCGAAGAACATTCCATACTTTCTAGCTCCTCAAGAGATTCAGTCCCATCAAAGTTAATTTCTATTATTTCATTAATATACGTTTCATACTTTTCTTTGGTTACAACTTCCTGAGGCAAATAATTGAATCCCAGGTCTTGGGCTGACATAGTAGGGTCTGTTCTAAAAAGGAAAGATACTCCTATATAGTCATTCCAATTGGTTAACAACCATTCTATTATTAAATCCTTTTCTTCAATATCATAACTAATAGTATTAGAAACATTTTGATCACACCAGTTCCGCATGTAAAATTTATAGCGTTCTAATTGTTCAATAGCAGATTCTTTATTTACTTCTAATATTTCTTTAATACCATTATTTCTTTCTACAGTTACTTTAGTAAATTCTATATTATCCCATTTTATAGGAAAGCATATTAATTTACTAGTAGTATCATTTGGATTATCTAATGTTCTATAATTTGCTTGCTTTAATTTACTAACTAAAGGATCATGCTTTGAGAAATTGATCCAGTTAAAAATATATTTTCCAAGTGGAACATGTATTCCTTCAGTTGTAGACATTAGTTTTGATACTGTATTATGAGATTTAATAGCTCCAGCATAGTACCACGGCTCATTTTCTACTTCTATATCATAAGTTTCTACTTTATTTTCTATGTAATCTAAGGAAATTACTTTACCCTTATGTTTAGTAATAGATTTATAATTTTCAAAATGCCAATCATTTTTACATTTTAATATTTTATTACTATTTTCTTGTAATATATTAAAAGAATCTTTATTTATATTTATATTAGAAGTTAACAACCACATATGTTTTTTATATTGAAAACTATTACCTTTTGTATTTAACGATCTTCCTATGCCTAATCCAACTGCCCAGCATACTTCTTGAATATGTTTAGCAAATCTATCTTGTGATGTTGATATCATAAATCTAGCTAAATTATTTTGTATACTTATACATCCATCACTATCTATTAATCCGGCCAGAAAAGAAATAATTAATTCACTAGACTGCCTGACTTTTTTTGGTATATAATTTAAATCATTATTAATATCATATTTATAAAAATTATTTTCTATAATCCAATTATATAAATTTTTACATCCTATTTCTAATACACTAGCATTTCTATCTCCTGAGGCTTTATGTATTTTTGATATTATATTAAATTCTGCATATAATATTTTTTTAACTTTTTCTAAATTATATATATGTTCATCTATAAATCTTATTTTGTATTTTTCTGGAGATAAAGAGCCGTCCCCCCATAGGTAACCTAGTAGCCAAGATATATTTTTGTTAAGAAATTTTGGTTGTTTTATTTGTGTTTGACTATTATTAATATTGGTTTGTTGAATTAAATTTAGTTTAACAGGATTTATACTATCAAAAGCTTTATTATGTATTTCTATAAAATCCTTACCTATTTGTAAATCTTTAGTTTTTACCCACTGTGGTTTAAATTTTTTAGATGGAAGACTACTTCCTGGTCTATTTCTTCTATGTATCCACCATTTATGTTCCGGTGTACATTGTATTTCCATTCCTAAGCTTAACTTAATTTTTATAGTATTACTTAATCCATTTTTAAATTTATGTATAGTTTTATTTGTTTTATTATTTTGTGGTATAGTTAAACATAATGGTTCCCATGTTTTATCATTTTCATTAAATAATTCATCTAAAATAAATAGACCCTCTTTAGTAGTTAATAATTCTGAACCAATTCTACAGCCACTAGGTTTAAGTGTAGTAACATTTTTAGGAAAAGGTGTATCTAATTCCTTAGCCATACTTCTTGCAGCAGCTACTGCACAATAGCGCATATTCTTTAAATCATACTCATTTAAATCACTTCTTTCAGCAATGCCTGTTAAAGATACTCCACATAATCTAGTAAAAGATTGATTTAAGTTCCAAGTTTCCTGTAGGATTCCATCTTTTAAATCTACACATGTTTGTCTGTAATTCGATCTTGATAATAATTCAATAGTTTTATATAACCCTGGCATATCATTTTTATATTTTGAAACAGGAATTTCAACCAAATTGCAAAAAGAGTGGGATGAAAGTAGAATTTCCATACAGGGATTTCCTCCACTAGCAAAAGGAGCCCTTCTCTTCATATTCTCTGCATTAAGAAATCCCGGTTCACTACCTCCAGATTCTATCATTATGTCAAATATATCTGATAATTCTTCTTTAGTAGGTTTATTCCAAAACATTAATGAATTATTAGACTGTTGCCTATGTAAATATTCTTTTTCGAAGCATTTTTCTTTAAATTTAGAAAACTCTCTCCATTGACTACTTCCATAATCTACAAATGTTATTATAGCAGATCTTCTAGAACTTAATACACTACCCAGTAAATCAATTATATCAATAATATCTAATTTTGTTAATATACTTCCAGCCCTGTTATTTAATATATTAAATATTTTAGGGAATGCTATAGCTAATTGAGCATCCCCACTAGAAATCCAACCATATCCTTTTAATCTATACCCAGCTCCTCGTATTTCACTAAGATCAATAACTAGTTTATTTACTTTATATTTTCCAGCTAATAACTTACCTATAGATTTAGACCAGCTTTGTGCGGAATCGCCAATACGTATAACCCAAGTGCCCTCACTAACATATTCTTCATTAATTTCAATACCTTTATCATCTGGTGCTCTAGTTGAACGAATAATTTCTAATTCTTTTATAGTAGTTCTAAACCCTGTTAGAGTACCTTCAATTGGTTTTATTCCTACGCCACAACCATTTAATAATAACCAAAATAAATCAACTATATCATATATCGTTCTAGCTTCTGCAAAACTACAATTAAATAAACTAGATTCATGTTTCTTTCCAACATCTGTTCCTCCCAGCCATAACTGCCTCCCCGAAACTATTCCACGTCTTTCTAATATAATATTTCTTAATTCTTCTAATTCTAATTCTTGTTCTTCATTAAGTTGAATCCATTCTAGCATATCTTCAGTTATATCACCTAGAGGCATTCCTCGAAGTATTTTATGGGTTAGTGCTCTTTCCCATAACCATTTTTGATGTTGTATAACTCTATCTATAGTTTCTTCCCAAGTTTCAAAAACTGTATCATCTTCAATTAATGGCCTACTATAGGTTCTTCTATATACTATTTCACCTCTAGCTTCATTTGGATTCATTTTTATCCTTGGATTTTTTATCTTCTTGTATGTGTATAGCAGCTGCTGCTTTTTTGCATGCTGCTAATGTTTTATAAATACACTTCCCCTTTTCTCCATATTTCCATTTATTACCACATTTAATACACGGCATCTTTATTCTCCATATATAACAAGTCTTGCTCGTTCTTTTAGTAAGTGATTAAGTTTTTCAACTTCTTTTTTAAGAGTTTCTATCTGCTTTTCAAGTAACGCTATCTTTCGCCCTTTCTCATCGTTCATGTGTTGCAGAACTCGATTCTGTTCCATTACACCATGGACATAGATATCATTGGTTGTTAATGGGATAGTCATTTGCCTCCAGAACTTCCAAAGCCATCTTCACCTCTACTAGAGTGAGGCAAGGCTTTAACTATTTCAAAAGGAGAAATATTTATTGATGCAATAATTAATTGACAAAATCTATCATATTTTTCAATAATTAAATCTTCTATACCATCGTTAACTAACCAAACTATTATTTCGCCTCTATAATCTGCATCTATAACGCCGACTACATTAGCTAATCCTACTCTATATTTAGTGCCTAATCCACTTCTTGGAACTATTAAGCCAGCGCACTTAGGTGGTATAGCTATTCTTACTCCAGTATGCACTTCTTTCTTTTCGCCAGGGACTAATGTAAATGTTTCTTCATTAGCTCGTAGGTCCCAGCCAGCATCAAATCTATGCTCTTTAAATGGTTTACATTCTTTATTTTCTAATACTATTCTAGTCATTATTAAAATTTTCCTTTATATTAGTTATATTATCATCGCCTATAGCATCTTCACAGTATGTTACTAAATCCATTAATTCATAATTTAATAAAATTTTATCATTAAAAGCATTTAGATTTTGTATATGTTTATATTTACTATCTATTGGTAAAGCACTATAAATATCATAAGCTGAACCATACATATTTATTAGCCCAAGAGCTCGTTTCGGCCCTATACCTTCTACTCCTGGTATATCATCACCTTTGTCTCCCGTAAGTACTTTCATACTTATATGTTCGTCTACTTTATAATCGTAGTGCTCGCTCCAATTTTCTTGTGTAATTTCCTTTCTAGTTACATAAGAAAATCTAGATACATTTTTATTTACTAGCAGATCCCAATCACGATCTGAACTCACTAGCCATATATGATTATAATCCCTTTTATGCCTATTTACTAAATAAGCAGCTATATCATCAGCCTCAACTCCTTTATATCTAAAAGTTGCATAACTATCTCCTAATTCTTTAAAAGTATTATTAAATTCTTCTAAAAATTCTTTAAAAGCCGTTTCTTCTTCTTGAGTTTGTTTTTCTTGTTTTATTTTTCTACTTTCTTTATATTTAGGATATATAGCTTTTCTATAAGAAGACCCACCATCTCCTAATACTATTATATCTCTAGCTTGATAAGAATTACCTAATGATTGTACTGTATTTATATAGTCTTTTCTATAATTCTTTTTATTAGCCCAAGCAAATCTAAAAGCTAAATTAAGCCCATCTACAATCATTAGATTATTAAAGCTACTTCTATTATACCCTTTTGCATTTACAAAATCCATATTATATTATCCATTGTATATCCTCATGTTTTATCCAATCTTCTAATTTAGCAATAAAAACTGGTTTATTACCCCAAAGTGGATTATAATTTTCTGTAATAAATGAAAATGATACTTGTCTATATTTATTATAAGATACAGCTGACCCCAGAGCATCTTGGGTAAAGACTACAAAATATTGTGACCTGTCGAATTTAAATAATAAAAGAGGTAGCCTATCCACCTCTTTAGCTTGACGAAGTGTTTGTGCCCACCATTTTAATAACTGCGGCTCCATATCTGTTAGTATCTTAGTATTAAACTGAGATTCTTTATAATGTTTTACTTCTACACAAAACTTATTTTTACAATCCGGTAAATATAGATCTCCTTTCATTTTGTGTGCTTTATTTAAAGCACCAGAGCTTGGAGTTCTTTGCCAGTCTAGCCCTGTTAATTCTATCAGTTGCTTTTTAGCAGCTGCCTCTGCACGATACCCTTTTGCTTTACTATCAATCATTTTTCTATCCTTGATATTTTATTTTCTTTTATTACATTAATCTTAGGTATTAGAGGATGAGAAAATTCATGCGAAACTAAGAAAGTATTTAAATCTGATTCTTTATTTAATATTTCTATTAATTTATCTTTACCTTCTTCATCTAAGATTCCCATTATCTCGTCCAGAAAGAGTATATTTAGTTTTGTAGAAGATATAGCAGCCATTAATTTTCTAATAGCTAGTAGTGTACTAGCATTTATACGAGCTAATTCTCCAGCAGATAATTCTTCTATTTCTATAGTTATTCCATCGTCTAATATATTTATGTTTAATTTATCTTCTTTTAGTACAAATACTAATTGAAATCTACCATTAGAAAATTCAGTTAAATATATATTTATTTGTTTTTCTAAATCTTTTATTAAATACTCGACTTTATAATTAAGTAGTCCACTAGGACTAAAGGCTTTCTTTAAAAGATCGATTCTATTACATAAATCTGTGTATTTAGTTACATTTTTATATAATTCTGTTAGTTGTATATCATAATCAGCTAATTGTTCTTTTATTACTTTAACTTTTGAGTTATGTGCACTTATTTTGTTATTTTGTTCTGATAATTGTTTAATATTTATTTGTGTAAAATGTACTTCATCTTCTAATAATCTAATATCTTCCAATAATTGTTGTTCATCAATTATTTCATTTGGTATATCATCATGAATTAAAATAGATAATTTAGATAATTCATTTGATATTTTATTTCTATTATCTACTATTTTCTTAGCTTCTGCAGCATTTTCTATTTGTATTGCTAAAGCGGACATTTCATTATTTAATAGTATTAAATCATCATTTATACTATCTATTTCTTTTGTGTATCTTTCTAGAATGTTATTTCTATTATCTTCACTTATTGGTTGAAGACAAGTATGGCATACATCTCCTAAAGAACTAATTTTATTCTTATTTGTTTGTATCGCTCTTATTTCAGACTTTTTCTCTATTGTTTCTTTTTGAATCTCTTTACTTCTTGCTAGTTCTTCTGATATATTTGGTACAACAGTTGTATCTGACAAAATATTAAGATCGAGATTATTTCTTAGTTCTTTAAATGAATTATTATCGTTTATTTTTTTATTAGTTTCTTGTATTGTTAGTTTTTGAACTTTTAAATCCGCTAATTTATTAATATCTTGCTTATTTATAATAGGAATAATTTTCGGTGTTTTTAATTCTAAGTCTTCCTTAGAATATTTATCTATCCATTCTTGGATAGTATTTACTTGCCCTGTAATAACTTTTAAATCTGAATTAACTTCTGTGAATATTTTTTTGAATTTTTCATGTATATCTAAGTATCTATTTAAATTAAATAAACCTATAAGAAATCTTTTTCGCGTTACATCTGTAGCAGTTAGAAATTCTAAATTAGAAGTACTGCTTTGATACATTAGCTGAGATAAAGTTTTATGGTCTTTTCCTAATATACTTGATATTGTTTTATATGTATTAGTAGAACTATGAGAAGAAATATCTTTTCCATTTTCAAATAATTTTAATGATAAAGTTGACTTTCTATTATAGTTAATTTCATACTCATTATTATGTTGAGAAAAAGTTAATACAGCGGATATGGGTTTGTTAATATATCTATTAGCTAGTTGTGTCTTCTTTTTACCCTGAGAATTCTTACCATATAAAATTTCTTCAATTATTAAGGGTATCGAGCTTTTTCCTGAACCATTTACCCCTGTAATTTGTGTTAGCGGATATTCTGCCAGATTTATATAATTATCTTCCCCGTAGGAAAACCAGTTACTCCAGCTCAAAGTTTTTAGAATAATCATTGAATACCTTTAATGTTTCTTTTAAATCATTTTTTGATAGATTTAATATTTTTGTGAGATAAAGTTCTAGTTCTCCAACTAGACTTAATTCTTTAAAATTAAGTGTTGCTTCTGAAGTTTTATTAATTATTTTCTTATCTATTATTGATAAAGATGTATCTATATTTTCTAATTCTAATAGATTACCTGTAATCTCGTAGATTGTGTGATCATACTTGGTCTTAATTATTTCACTTTCTTTATCGACGGTCTTCCGTAGTAACTGAGGTAAGCCTAGATCTATCCATTCATGCTGCATAGTTTTAGTATCAAATATGATTACACCATTTTTTATTTTCTCTCTGTGGAAGGTAATAGATAAAGGACTTCCTGGATATAAAATATTTCTTTGAGAGTTAGAATAAGAATGTAAATCTCCAGCTAGTACAACATTCCATCTTTTAAACAAGTCTAAATCTACTTCAGCAGTTACATGTGGCGGAATGTTACCTCTTACGTGTGTACATAATATATTATTATGAAATTCTTTGGGATTGAAGGTTTTTAAATGCGTATAAGGTATTATATCTATGTGTTCTACCTCAGCTATACCATGTACTATATGTGCATTTTTATTTGTTTTATTTGTTACTAATTCTAAGTGCTCTAAGAAAGTATGCCCTTTTCTGGTTGCACAATGATTCCCATCATATATAAAAGTAGGAATACTAACTTCGCTAATAAACTTAAAATATAAGTTTAATTCTTCTGGTTTTGGCACATTATCAAATATATCTCCACCTAGAATTTGTAAGTCGCATTCCTTTTCTAATTCGTGTAGCTTTTCAAATAATAAATTGTATCTATTAATCTGCCAATTTTTTGGTATGTTCTTTTGCCCTAGCTTTACGTGCCAATCCGCGCTAAAGAGTATCTTCATAAATTCTCCATAATAAATAGAGACCGGCCGCTAAGCCGGTCTCCCTATTAAGTACTATTTAATTTAAATCAGAAATTGCTTCTGCATCAACATTAGATTCTTCTTCATCATGAATCCAGGCTTGTTCAATAAAAGCCCTTTGCTCTTCAGGAGTAGGTCTACGAATATACTCATCAATGGATTTCAGTTCTGCAATAGTAGCCCGCTCTTCTTCATTAAGAGGACGCTTTTCTAAGCGAAGCTGTAAAAGCTCGTACTCTACGTTAAAAACTGCACTTCCAGTCTTTTTCTTGTTTACAATAACGTCCCAACCTTCTTCAATATCTGTCGGATCTCCCAAGGTAGCAGCAGCACTTTGTATTTGATCAAATAACTTTTTCTTAAGCCCGCAAAGCTTTAATTGTCCATCTTTAGGATCGATAACTGCAATTACATAGGACCAGACACACTTATCATCTGGAAAGTAGTGTCGAAACCAATCTTTCTCTAAGTTATCAAACTCCTCTTTTTCTCTATTAAAAGACAGACATTCTACCGGAATACTATTTGTCTTTAGTTTCTTCCAATAAGCGTATCTAGGTAATAACTTACCCACCATTCTAAATTGGTTCTCTCCGAATTCAAGCTTAATGTATTTTAATCCACTCTTCTTTGCAGAACCGTGCGCTTCACCAAATTGTACACCCATAATTAATCTCCTTCCTCTTCATAATAAAAATGAATATTATTGTCATCTATATTTAGAATTCTATTTTGTTCTAGCTGTTTCAAATTATAAGTATTATCTAATTTCCATTTCTGGAGATAATTGACTCTACCTTTTGTATTAAAGTATGTGAAAATATCTCTTTTGCTAGCTAAGTCTAAATAAACATACTGTTCTGTAGGCGTAGCATTTTCAACATTCTTTATAAAGTTATCTATATTTATTAAATAACTATTTTTTTCTAGTTTACTAGTAAATATCTCTCTAGCCCAGTTTTTACTTTTACTATTTAAATAATCATACATCGCACCTTTTAATACATAACAATTAGATAAGTACTCTAATATTTTATTTATATCATTATTTGTATACTTCTTTATATTTTCCCAATTATATCTAATCATATCCTTTTAACCTTCAAGCCTTGCTCGGCATAGAAATTTAATCTTTGTACCATTTGATTTTTACCCGTATTACCACTAAAGGCTATATCAATTACTTCTGGTGTAGGTTTATTAGGTACTTTTCTACTTATCCTACCTAAAAGCTGTTCTAATAGAGACCTGTTGTTTATAGGTGTAGCCATTATTAGAGAGCCTAATATAGGAATATTCACGCCTTCTGCGAATATCTTTTGTGTGCCTAATATACCGTCTTTATTACTATTAATAAAATTCCTATTTGTAGTTTTTCCAATTATTAGCATAAAATTTTCTAATATATGAGAGCAATCTTCTAAAAATTCAATCCTATCTGCTACTGTTAATACTTTAAATCCTCTCTTAGCTTGTATATGTGATAGATTTGTTATTAACTCAATATAATCTGGGCTAGTATATATTTCATTTAATTTAGTAGCCCAAGGTGTCTTATAGCCAATATTAAGTTTAATATCTGTTTCTACTAAAAAGATTTTAGGGTCCATTCTATTAGTATCAATAGGTTTTAATTCTTTAAGGCCTAAGTAATCTTTTAGTAGTACATGTCTACCATCTTTCCTCCAAGGAGTAGCTGTCAAACCTATTTTATATCTACATTTAAATTTATCAATTACTTCTTTAAATACTTTAGCAGGAATATGATGACACTCGTCTACGATTACTAAGCCAAAATTATCTTTAACTAAGTTAATTTTATTTTCTATAGTTTGCTTCATACCTATAACTATAGGAGCATCTAAATTAGATAATTCTCCGGCACCAATCTTACCTGGTTCAAATCTTAATGTCTTTTTTACTTCATTAATCCATTGATTAAGCAACATTTTAGTGTGTACTATAATTAATGTTTTCTGCTTAAGTTTTGTAGCTATAGCTAAAGCAGTAAATGTCTTCCCCCAACCTGGATTAGCTATTATTAAACAACTATCCTCTACCTTATCATAAACTTCTTGTTGGTCTTCACGTAAAGTAAAGGTAAAATCTGGAAAGGTAATTGGCGCAAGAGTGCGTTTATCCACAATTTCATATCTATCAGGTATTAAATCTACTCTACCAACAGGTATTGTTAATATATCTTTATTAACCCTTGTTACTTCGCATTCTTCAATACGAGGTCCTCCAGGTATACCTGGAGGCAATGAGTAAGTTAATTTTTGCAATAATTTATCATGTAGCTCTTTTGTTCTATTTAAATAGATTCTATTAGAAATTACTGCTTTCATATTTTCCTTCTAGTATTAGTTTTCTTTTCTGCACTATACTCGTATAGTACAATACCAAAATCAGTATGTAATAAACCTACATATTTTGCTTCAAAAGCTTCATTACAATTTATTTTAATTGGGTATTCTATCCCTTGTAAAGTTATAACACATTCAGATATAAGTTTATCTTTATTAATTATTTCTTTTATTTTTTTAATTTTATAATATTTTAAGTCTACAAATTTTTCTTTTTTATACCTAAAAATATTTCCTTTATTATCTAGAAATAATGTTTTGTTACTTCTAATAAGTTGTGTTACACTATAATAAGTTTTTCTAGGAATATATAAATCATTATTTATGTGTAGTCTTCTTTCACCTAATGTTTCTCCCCCTAAATTTTTATTGTCTAATATATAAGTACCACTATTTGTTAGAATATATACTACATTGAGTTCTTCCCATATTTTAATATAATTTTCTGTTATATTATATATGGGAAACTCTATATTATGTAAACCTAAAATTTTATGTTCATTCTTCAAAAGCGTAGTTATTTCCTATTTGTACGTCTAATCCTATAGGACTATTTTTAATGCTAATACCTCTATCTCTCTGAGTAAATTCTGCTAATTTTTTAGTATATGTATCTAATACATCATCCCTTACTTCTGCTAGAATTGAGTCATGTACTAGACCAAATATTTTCATTACATTTTGTAACTTATTTTCTTTAATCCATTTTTGCATTTCTATAGCTGCAAACAAATTAACATCACTAGCTATACTTTGTACTAAGAAATTAATTCCACTTCTTACTTCATGTTGTGCGTCTTTTCTAGACGGAGAAAATGCATCGGTTAATCTACGCTTTCTACCAAAAGCAGAATATATATACCCATGAGATTTAATATACTCTTCTTGGCTTTGTAACCAATTTTTTAGTGTTTCAAAGTTTTCTAATGCTGGTTCATTATAATTCAGTTTATATAATATTTCAAAGGATACTGTTTTAGCAAGTTGTCTTTCTTCTGGATAAAGACTAGCTACATCATTGGGCTTACATGGTAAATTAAACTTTAGAATTGCCATTCTACCATGGTAGTCTTCACCCTCAATAAAAATTCTTTGTAAATTTTTATCTCCAGATAAAACTGCTACTACGTACATTTCCACTGTACCTAGGTCCTGACTTACTATACTAAAGCTTTCTTTAGCTTTTATACATTTTTTAGGTCGCTTATCTTTCCTAGGTAATTGCTGTGCATTAAATTTACCTGATGAACTAAGTCTACCAGAGGTTACTGTATGTAAATTAAAATTAGTTCTAATTCTTCCATCCATATCTGTACCATGTATAAACTTTTCCAAATATGTAGATTTTGTTTTCTTTAGCTTTTGTATATCATTAATTATATTAGGTAATGCATGATATTTCTTTAACTCTTCTAAAGTTTCAGCATCAGTACTAGGAGCACCAGTAGCAGTTCTTTTTATTGGATTTAATTTTAATATATTAAAGAATAATTCTGCTTTATGTTTAACACTATTAGGATTAAAAACAGCTCCTTTAATTGCTTCTACTTCTTTAATTTCTTTATAAGCATATAAACTTTCTGTTAAATCAATAATTTCTTGATTAATTTCTTCAATATATTTTTTAGTTAACTCTACATCAATAGGTATGCCAGTTTCTTCAATATCTATTAAAAATTCGGTTCCTTCTTTTAGTAAGTTTTCATAAATATTAAATAACTTAGAATTTTTCTTAATTACAGGATAAAATTTTTCGTGTAACTCAATAGTAGCTGCAGTATCTAAACATGCATATGGCACCATTATTTCAAAAGGTATTAAATCATAAGTAAATTCTGATACTTTTACTTTATGTTTTCTACAATAGTGTCTTTTATAGTCATCTAGATCTTTATCATAGTCACCTAAATTTGTAAACTTAATTGCTAATTCTTTTAATCCATGTAAATTATTTTCATCAAGAATATAATGTTCTAGTAAAGTATCTTCCCAAGAAGGAAAATTAAATCTTAAATGATATTGTAGCCATTTTATATCATATTTAGCATTATGAAATATAACTGTTACTTTATTAAATATTTCTTGTAATAATACTTCTATATTATCAGAAATATACTGTGCATCTATATAAATTCCTTGTTTAGCCTTATATGATATAGATATACCTAGTAAATAACCATTTCTAGGGTATAAAGAAGAAGTTTCTGTATCAACTGCAATATATTCTATTGCATTATTATTTATATTTTCTAATAAAAATTCTAAGTGGTTTTCTATATCTTTTTCATTTTGAAAACCTTTAATATCATAATCAATTTCTGATATTACTTCTCCAGATATAACTTTATTTATATCTGATATAGCTTTATCAAATGATGCTTTCATAGATGGCCGTATAGTTACTGCCATAGGATTTAATAATCCTAAATATTTATCTTCTACTAAATAACCTTGATATTCTGTTACAGAAGAAATATTGCCAATAAACTTACAAGGTTCTTTACCAACTAAAATAATATAATCATAATCTTCTTTAATTTTAGGAATATCTATAGTAATATCATTTTTTAATATTTTATCTTGCTTAGTAGGTATTAAACTAAATTTAGTATGTTTAAAAGGAAATATATTATCATAATTATAATTAGTTGGATATTTTTCTATAATAGCGACACTATTCACCATTGTCTCCTTATCTTATCAATTTCTACTTGAGTTAGTTTTCCAGGATCTTGTCCATTTTCTAACTTTATTATATGTGTCATAAATTTTTCATTAATATAACTTTTTAATTTTTTAGCAGCATAGTTACCACTATCATCATCATCAAACATTATATAAATTGTGTCAACTCCTTGATATTTATATTGTATCAATCTTTCTAAATTTTTTATTTGTTTATGCTTACTTTTAACTGCTCCAAAGTTAGTACCAAATGTACAAACGGTATTACATAATCCTTTATCATATAAGTTTAGCATATCAAACATTCCTTCTACTAAAACAATACTATTTTTTATTGGTTCTATAATAGAAGGATATAAAGGAAGACTAGAATGTTCAGGTACAGTTTTATATTTAGGTTCTAAGTTAGAATGTATATATCTCCCATGAAATGCTGTAATTCTATTACATATATCATATATAGGAAATATAACTCTATCTTGCATATCTTGCATAGTTTCAGAAGTAAAAGCACCAAATGCTTGAAAAGTTTTACTATTTATTCCTCTAAAATCTTGCTTAAATAATGTAGCATCTAATGGTAAAGTTAAGGATTTTTGATTAATTAAATTCATTATTTTTTCTTTTAATAAATTAACTTTTCTGTCTATAAATTTATTCTTTTTTTCACCAAATAATTCAAATAAATCTCCACCAAATCCACAACTATAACAATTAAATAACCCAGTTATTTTGTCTATTCTCATAGATGGGTGTGTATCTTCATGTTCAGGATTTAAACATCTTACTACATAATCTCTACCTTGTGATTTATATGTAATATTCTTAGTTATTATTAATTCTTTTACGTCCATGGAAGATCCTGAGATGGTTCACTATCTTTTAAGTCTGCATTTATTATTGCATCTGTTGGTAATATTTTTAGGGAACTCCAATTTACCGGAGCATTAAATTCAAATGGGGGAATATTTCTAGTTTTAGTACTATTAAAATTTATATAATCTTCTTTAGGTGATATTATTGTAGCTATATCAGCTTTATCTAGTATACCTTTAGATAGCCTAGCTTCTCCTGAAGCATCTGTTTGATATGGAGTAACAATTACTATATCATATTTTCTAGCAAATTCTTTTAATTTATTAGATAACATTATTTGAGTTTTCCAATGATATATATCTGGAATATTTATTTGATTGACATAATCTACAACTACTGTTTTTAATTTATCACCAAATCTAGTTTTAAATTTTTGTATATTTAAATCTATATCTGCTAATGTTAATCTTTGATTATCTACTATTATTAATTGATTATCTGGTTTTAAGGATTTAGATTTTATTAAATCTATTTCAAATTTTTCATAATTTCTATGCTTTAAATAGTCTTGATATACTTCTTGACTATCTATAAACATATTACTTCTTGTTACGGCTATTTTTTCGTAATCTTCTGGAGTACAGTCCGTACGTCTTAGCTTTTCGTTAGATATATTAGATAATATTGATATAAATCTATTAAATATTTCTCTATATCTCATTTCGATAGAAAAGAATAAGCCTACATTGCCTTGATTATATTGATTTATTGCTATATTACAAGCAGCTATAGTCTTGCCAGAGCCTCTTCCTCCACCAATCATAACTAATTCTGTTAAAGCAGTTCCTAAATTAGCATCAAATATATTATTTAATCCTAATGATATACGTCTTCTTGCTTCTTCCTTATCTAATATATAAATACTATCCATTAAATATATTTCTTCAGAAGTGTCAGTTCGTTCTTCTACTTTTAAAGATATATTACCTAATTGTTTTTTAACTTCCGTGGTATCATATGTAGATATTTTATCAACAAAATCTGATAAGTAATCTAAAACTACTTCTTGTGTATCTTGATCTATTAAAGCTTCTAAAGCAACTAATTGATCTATATCTTCTGGTATCTTTAATATTTCTAAAGCCGTTACTTTTTGTACTGTAGATTGGTCTCTAACTGTTATTTTTAATTCAGCAAAGCTGGGTAAACTTTGATATTTATCATAGTATTTTGATATAGTTATATATATTGGTAAATAATCTTCATTAAAATATTGAACTTTAAGCTTAGACCATGTTTCCAGGGATTTTTTTGGATCATTTAGCACGCTATTTAAAATTATGCCTGCTATATCCACTACTTTCCCCCTAAATTATATTATATATGAAAAATACGGGATGTATAAATACATCCCGTATAATTAATAACTAAAAGTTAAGCTGCTACAGCTGCTGCTGCTTTCTTAGCTTCTAATTTTTCTGCTTTCTTAAATCCATCATAATCCTTGCAGGATAGCTTACGATGTGTAAGCATAATTTTAATTCCACGAGCAGATTTATCAAGAATTTCTGCAATTTCATTTACTGTCATATTTTCTAAGCCTTCTAAGCTAGAAAGTGGGTCTGTTGCAGCAACCTTAGTTTTATATACTCGTTGCTTAGGAATTGTAATATCTTCATACTTTGTACTTAATGAAAGAATCTTTCCACGAATAGAATTTAAAGGCCTATTCATTGATTCAGCAATATCTTCCAAGAAATTGCCTTCACGCACTAATGAAAGAATTTGCTCTTCCTCCTCATCTGTATACTTTTTAATTACTTCAACTTTAGGTGATTCCTTAACTAGACCGGTTAAGTCCATAGATAGAATCTTACCTTGAATCTGCTTATGTGAAAAAGCACCATCAAAAAGTTGTTCTGCAATTTCTGCATAAGTAAAGTTATTACTATTATTTCCTAAGAAAGAATTTAGTTCAGCTTCTTGCTCTTTTGTAAATTTCTTCCCTGTACTCTTAGCTAAAGATTCTACTTCATATTTCATTCTACGCAATTTAGCTGCTATAGAATTAACATTAGTTTCCATCTTTTCAGCGGCTGTTCTAACTGTAGAAGCACTTACTGGTTTTTCTCTTCCAACAATTTGCTTTAGTTGTTCTTCTCTTTCTGGTGTCCATTTTGGTAACTGGTTTTTACTCATTTTTTTAAAATCTCCATAAATTTATTAAAATTAATAATTTTTATATTATATGCTTCAGCTTTTTGGGCTTTTGCTGTTTTTGGCTCTTCTGTTATAAGATAATCTAAATCTTTAGTAACATTATCTTTTACTAAAATATTATAATCTATTAAAGATTCTTTTATCTTTGCTTTTGTGTATCCAGTTGTTTTTCCTGAGATACATATTTTTAGTGTATTATTATTTATTTTTGCAGGTTTAGGTACTTCAAATAAAATTGGTAAATGTTTATAATTATTATATTCTTTATTTATCCAATTTACTAAACTATAAGTTGCTTTATCTCCTAAACCTGCTTTCTTACATAAATCAACATTTATATCTTCTATATTAGAGGTTACTTCAGCGATTTTTTCAGATGCTGTTTTACCTATTAGAGGTATAGACATTGCTGATAGAAAAATACTAAAACTTATATTTTTACTTTTATTTATTTCATTTAATACTTTAGTACCTACTTTTTCACCTAATACTTCATTTAAGAAATCTGCTTGTAAATTATATATATTTGTTATATTATCTATATTTAATTTCTCTAGTGTTCTTTCGCCTAATCCCATAATTTTCATTGTTTTAGCAAATTTTAAAACTTTCTGCAATGCTGTAGCACTACAATTAGTACTAGTACAGTATAGTTGAGAGTTTACTAATTTTAATTTAGACTTACAAGACGGGCAATGAGTCGGAATTTTTATCATTTACTATTTCTCATTTATTTATATATATTATACTTTAATTTAGGTATACTGTCAAGCTTTATTTTTTACAAGTTTATATATGCGCGTAAACTTATTGTAGATAATATTTTTCTTTAGGTTGGCGCAAGGTAAATTTTTCAATCTACCTTTTTAGACATTGTACTTTCATAGTTTAATGTATCTAATATATCTATTATCTGTTGAAAATCATTTAAACGTTTATTCCAGTTATCATCACTATAATGATATTTGAATGAAAATCTAGAGGGCTTGCAACCTCTTAGGCCACTTATTGCTATTCTTTTTATATTCTCTAGTTGTTCTTTTGAACAAGTATCA
>Ga0209272_10000284_pt1 | contig 48863 bp, 37 predicted proteins | sample tdDd002_FD_187125 | JGI IMG/M metagenome (GOLD analysis project Ga0209272, IMG submission 187125) | Marine sediment microbial communities from the Atlantic coast under amendment with organic carbon and nitrate - tdDd00.2 (SPAdes)... | ecosystem: Environmental > Aquatic > Marine > Coastal >...
CAGGATTACCATTTATACAAATGAAACCCTAAAGAGTGGCGCGTCCTGGAGGATTCGAACCTCCGACCGCCTGGTTCGTAGCCAGGTACTCTATCCAGCTGAGCTAAGGACGCGCAGTTTTTGATATCAACTTGAGTCAATATCAGGATTGCCATTTATACAAATGAAACCCTAAAGAGTGGCGCGTCCTGGAGGATTCGAACCTCCGACCGCCTGGTTCGTAGCCAGGTACTCTATCCAGCTGAGCTAAGGACGCGCAGATTTTGATATCGAAGTTCATCAATATCAGGATTTCTATTTATACAAAGAAAACCTAAAGAGTGGCGCGTCCTGGAGGATTCGAACCTCCGACCGCCTGGTTCGTAGCCAGGTACTCTATCCAGCTGAGCTAAGGACGCGCAATGTTCTCGAAAACGAGAAGTGCGAAGCATATCACACTTTTACTTCTTCTTAAAATTAAATAGCCTTAAAAACAAAAAAAATTGACCATAGGCCAATTAATGGCGGTGAGGGAGGGATTCGAACCCTCGATACGGTATCAAGCCGTATACTCCCTTAGCAGGGGAGCGCCTTCAGCCTCTCGGCCACCTCACCGTTTTATTCCCTGGTAAGGAAATTATGGCGCGTCCTGGAGGATTCGAACCTCCGACCGCCTGGTTCGTAGCCAGGTACTCTATCCAGCTGAGCTAAGGACGCGCTATGCTTTCTTGCTAAAGAAAGTTGTTTTAAAGCTGTTCCGAAGAACAATTCTTCTGATTAAAGAAGAAGTGCAAGAATGGCGGTGAGGGAGGGATTCGAACCCTCGATACGGCTACAAACCGTATACTCCCTTAGCAGGGGAGCGCCTTCAGCCTCTCGGCCACCTCACCGTCTTGCGGAGGCACATATTACGATTTACCAAAAATATGTCAAACACTTTCTTGGCAAAAACGGCAAAAAATCTTTCAACCGTTGGCTATTTAATCAAAGCGGTGCTAATTCGCTCTTTTTACAGTAAATAGGTGCCTTCTAACAACAAAAAAGGCTGACAAAATGTCAGCCTCTTTATGTAATTAGTAGTTGCCAGATGCAACGTTACCATTACCTTTTTCTGCCTGAATGCGCATGTAGATTTCTTCACGGTGAACAGACACTTCTTTCGGAGCATTTACGCCGATACGTACTTGGTTACCTTTAACACCCAGTACAGTTACTGTTACTTCATCACCGATCATTAGAGTTTCGCCAACGCGGCGAGTTAAAATTAGCATTCTGTGCTCCTTGAGTAATCTCTGATTTATCTTGCTACAAAGCTATTATCCAACAAAAGTTATAATTTCGTAAACTCTATTGTGGCTCGAATCTAGCCTAAAAAGGCATGTTTTTGTTGGCAATCGAGTGCCTGCGCAGACGTAATGTAAGCATCATGCAGTATGTTCGCCGCTTTGTCGACATATTCAGGTGATAACACAAGCATCAGCGATTGTGGATTCACTGCGTAATGCTCGACGTCTATCCCCTGCTCTGTAAGCAAAGCGTATGACCTTTCAACCAGTCCTTCGACATGAAGACCTACTGCGGTCAATAAGCTTACCGATTCACTATTACGGATTTTATCGCTGAAAACCAGTTCCAGTTTTGCATAAGCATCGCGTTTTATCACAACACCTACCCATTCTGCATGCTCGATCACATTCCAGATCGTTACACCGATCATCTGACACTGTGTTTTCAATCCGCAAATGGCATCTTTCTCAATTTTGATCAGACACATATCTCGCTGGATCGCCACACCGCACACCGATGACTGACACTCTTCTCCTTTAACCAAACTACCGTTATTGGTATCAAAGGTAGAGAGAACTCGCAGAGGAACATTGTTCTTCCAGGCGTACTGCACTGATGGTAGGTGAAGAACTTTTGCGCCCTTACGTGCCATCTCTTCCATTGAAGGAAAGTCTATGACATCCAATTTCTGCGCAGAAGCAACAACTCTAGGATCGCATGTGTAAATACCGTCAACATCTGTAAATATCTGACATTCATCAGCATTTAGCGCTCCAGCCAGCGTTACAGCACTGGTATCAGAGCCTCCACGACCTAGTGTGGTGATGTCCCCATTTTCATTGATCCCCTGGAATCCAGCTACTATCACAATCTGTTCTTGCGCTAATAACTGCTTTATAGCAGAAGTATCAATGTGCTTAATCGTCGCATCATTGTGCTGATTGTCAGTCACAATGCTTGCCTGTGCTCCGGTAAGTGAACGCGCTGCGTGACCCATTTTGTTTAACGTCATCGCTAATAGGGCCATCGACACCTGCTCACCAGCAGAGAGCAAAACATCAAGTTCTCGGGCTGTAGGAACGCTATCTATTTGTGTAGCAAGTTCCATGAGCCGGTTTGTTTCTCCTGACATTGCAGAGACAACAACAACAACCTGATTACCATCATTTTTCGCCTTTATGATGTGTTCGGCTACCGTATGAATTCTTTCAATTGAACCCACCGATGTTCCACCAAACTTTTGCACGATAAGGGGCTTTTTCACCAGTCTTCACCTTCCCAAGACCAAAGTCTCATTCGAACCACATTCAATATGTTGAATATTGTCTGCAGTAGTAATAACAAAAACCAAGTGACTCTATTGGCTGCCGTTACCTTAGCCAATTAAACCACTTGGTTAGCTCAAAAAAATTACGCTCAATCAAAGATCTGATTGAGCGTAAATATTTAACAAATTAAATTTATAGGCGTTCTTCTAGCCATGGCTGCACAGATTGGATTGCCGCTGGAAGTGCATCAACATCACTACCACCTGCCTGAGCCATATCTGGACGACCACCGCCTTTACCACCAACTTGCTCAGCAACCATCTTAACAAGGTCGCCCGCTTTAACTTTACCGATAAGGTCTTTCGTTACACCTGCGATGAGGCCAATTTTGCCATCATTAACGTTCGCCAGCATAACAACACCACTACCCATTTGGTTCTTGATGTCGTCAACCATAGTACGTAGGTTCTTGCTATCAGCACCTTCCATACCAGCGATCAGTACTTTAACGCCGTTGATTTCCTGAGCTTTACCCATGATGTTTGCACTTTCTGCTGCAGCCATCTTGTCTTTTAGCTTCTGAATTTCTTTCTCTAGCGATTTCGCTTTAGTTGCTGATTCAGCCAGTTTCTCTTCGTACTTAGCTTGTTGTGCTTCAATTGCATCTAGTGCAGCTTCACCCGTTACCGCTTCAATACGACGAATACCCGCTGCAATACCACCTTCTGAAGTGATCTTGAACAGACCAATATCACCCGTGTTTGACGCGTGGATACCACCACAAAGCTCAGTTGAGAACTCACCCATCGACAGTACGCGAACTTCATCATCGTACTTCTCGCCGAATAGCGCCATTGCACCTTTCTGCTTCGCTGACTCAATGTCCATCACGTTAGTTTCGATAACGTGGTTACGACGTACTTGAGCATTAACCAGACGCTCTACTTCTTTAAGCTCTGCCGGCGTTACCGCTTCCAGGTGAGAGAAGTCGAAACGTAGGTTTTCAGGCTTAACTAGTGAACCTTTCTGCGTTACGTGTTCACCCAGCACTGTGCGAAGTGCTGCATGTAACAGGTGAGTTGCAGAGTGATTTAGTGAGATTGACGCACGACGCTCTGCATCGACAACCGCTTCAACTTCATCACCTTTCGCTAGTACACCTTCAGCGAGTACGCCGTGGTGAGCAATCGCGTTACCCAGTTTTTGAGTGTCTTCTACTTTAAATAGACCAGACTCAGTCTTCAGTACACCCGCATCACCACACTGACCGCCTGATTCTGCGTAGAATGGTGTTTCACCAAGAATGATGATCGCTTTGTCGCCTGCAGACAGAGATTCAGCTGCTTCACCTTCAACAAAGATCTCAGCCACCTTGCTGTTACCCTGGGTGCCAGTGTAACCACAGAACTCAGTTTCCGCTTCCGTTTTGATAGTCGCGTTGTAGTCAGTACCAAACTGGCCAGCTTCACGAGCACGCTGACGCTGCTCTTCCATCGCTTTTTCAAAACCTTCTTCGTCAATTGCGAAGTCACGTTCACGAGCTACGTCGTTAGTAAGGTCTGCCGGGAAACCGTAAGTATCGTAAAGCTTAAATACTGTTTCACCATCAAGTACTTTACCGTCTAGGTTGTCTAGCGCTTCATTCAGAATCGCCATACCACGTTCTAGAGTGCGACCAAAGTTTTCTTCTTCGATACGTAGAACTTTCTCAACAACCGCTTGTTGCTTCTTAAGCTCTTCGCCTGCCGTACCCATGACTTCTGCAAGAACACCAACAAGTTTGTGGAAGAATACGCCCTTCGCACCAAGTTTGTTACCGTGACGAACTGCACGACGGATAATACGACGTAAAACGTAGCCACGGCCTTCGTTTGAAGGCATAACCCCATCAACGATCAGGAATGAACATGAACGGATGTGGTCAGCAATAACGCGTAGTGATTGGTTAGATAGGTCTTGGTAACCGATAGTTTCTGCAGCCGCTTTGATTAGCTTCTGGAACACATCGATTTCGTAGTTAGAGTGAACGCCTTGCATGATTGCAGAGATACGCTCAATGCCCATACCTGTATCAACCGCAGGCTTAGGCAGAGGTTCCATCGTGCCATCAGCATGACGGTTGAACTGCATAAATACGTTGTTCCAGATCTCGATGAAACGGTCACCATCTTCTTCTGGTGTACCAGGACGGCCACCCCAGATGTGCTCACCGTGATCGTAGAAAATTTCTGTACAAGGACCACAAGGACCTGTGTCACCCATAGTCCAGAAGTTGTCTGACTCGTACTGCTTACCGCCTTCTTTATCGCCAATACGTACGATACGGTCGGCAGGAACACCTACTGTTTTGTTCCAGATTTCAAATGCTTCGTCATCTGTTTCGTAAACGGTTACTAGCAGACGATCTTTTGGTAGCTGTAGTGTTTCAGTCAGGAACTCCCAAGCAAACGCAATCGCGTCTTCTTTGAAGTAATCACCAAAACTGAAGTTACCAAGCATTTCGAAGAAAGTGTGGTGGCGAGCTGTAAAACCTACGTTTTCCAGGTCGTTATGTTTACCACCCGCACGTACACAACGCTGAGCCGTAGTTGCTCGAGTGTAGGCACGCTTTTCGGCGCCTAAGAAGCAATCTTTGAATTGGTTCATACCTGCGTTTGTGAATAGCAGGGTTGGATCGTTATGTGGAACCAACGATGAACTGTCTACGATTTGGTGTCCTTTGCTTTCAAAGAACTTAAGGAACGCGTTACGAACCTCATCAGTGCTCATGTACATGCAGCTCTTCCTGAAAAATAGTCGAGTTAGAATTTTGCGCTATTGTAGATCATGGTTAACGCTACGACTAGTTTTCTCGCAGAAAAGAGACATCTGATTCTACAAATCACGACAAATCTGCAGATTAGGAGACTAATTCGCGATTAATCCTCGCCATCTGAGTTAAGGGCATAGCTGATTTGTTCAAAACTATAACCACGATATTGCAGGAATCGGACTTGTTTGGCGTACTCTTTTGCGTCTTTGGCCTTAATACCTTTAAATTTCTTCTCCGCAGCACTTTTTGCTAGTTCAAACCAGTCCTGAGGCTCCTCTTCCATCGCTTTTTCAATCGTCGACTCGGAGACACGCTTTTGATTGAGCTCCTGACGAATTCTTCTCTCTCCATGCCCTTTATAGACATGCTGACGAATCTGGCTTTTTGCATAGCGGAGATCATCGAGGTAGTTATGATCGAGGCAAAAGTTAATCGCTTCCTCGATCGCGTCCTGTTCGTAACCTTTTAGCGACAGTTTTTGATAGAGCTCGTATTCACCATGGTCACGACGACTCAGTAACTGAATGGCCGCCTCTTTGCTCGATAAGGTGGGTGGTTTTCTTTGGAACATGGCTAACTAAATTTTCAAATTCTAGATACAACAAAGCCCCGCGTATGCAGGGCTTAGAGAGTTATTACGAACGATTTATAGTTCTTCTTCTGGCATCTGACCTAGTTCAGCGTCTTCTGGCTGAACTTCAGCAGGTGAAAGCAACATTTCACGTAGCTTAGAGTCAATAGCTTTTGCCGCATCAGGGTTGTCACGTAGGAACTTACCTGCGTTCGCTTTACCTTGACCGATCTTATCACCATTGTAGCTGTACCAAGCGCCCGCTTTCTCAATAAGCTTGTGCTTAACACCCAGGTCGATTAGCTCACCTTCGCGGTTAAAGCCTGCACCGTACAGGATTTGAGTTTCTGCTTGCTTAAATGGAGCAGCAATCTTGTTCTTAACCACTTTGATGCGAGTTTCGTTACCGACAACTTCGTCACCTTCTTTGATAGAACCAGTACGACGGATATCTAGACGAACAGAAGCGTAGAACTTAAGTGCGTTACCACCAGTGGTCGTTTCTGGGTTACCAAACATCACACCAATCTTCATACGGATCTGGTTGATGAAGATACACATACAGTTAGATTGCTTTAGGTTACCTGTTAGCTTACGCATCGCCTGAGAAAGCATACGTGCTTGAAGACCCATATGGCTGTCGCCCATTTCGCCTTCAATTTCAGCTTTAGGAGTCAGAGCCGCTACTGAGTCGACAACCATTACGTCGATAGCGCCTGAACGAGCTAGTGCGTCACAGATTTCTAGTGCCTGCTCACCTGTATCTGGCTGAGAAACTAGCAGAGCATCGATATCTACGCCAAGTTTCTTAGCATAAACAGGATCAAGAGCGTGCTCAGCATCGATAAAGGCACAAGTTTTACCCTGCTTTTGTGCTGCTGCGATACACTCTAGTGTTAGTGTTGTTTTACCAGATGACTCCGGACCATAGATTTCTACGATACGACCCATTGGCAGACCACCAGCACCTAGTGCGATATCCAGAGAAAGTGAACCAGTAGAGATTGTTTCTACATCCATTGCGCGGTTATCACCAAGGCGCATGATTGAACCTTTACCGAATTGCTTTTCAATCTGACCTAGCGCAGCGGCGAGCGCTTTCTGTTTGTTCTCGTCCATCACTTTCTCCAAATGACTCATCTATCGTGTGCTGATGAATATCAATCAAATTCTTCCGCTCAGCGTTCTTCACTAAGCAATCAATGAAAGTCATTATACTGTTGATTCATACAGTGTCTATAGCTGTATGGATTTTTTTTGAAATTTGATGATATCCCTCTGATTTTTATTAAGTTTAAATTGCAACTAATGATTATCAACTGTGACCAAGCAATTTTTCATACAGTACTTTTAGCGCGGTCTCTACCGCTTGTTGGCGCACTTGATTTCGGTCACCAGCAAAGTGGTAAGTGGCGACTTTCAGCCAACCAGTTTCATCAGCCCAACCAAAACACACCGTACCCACGGGCTTATCTTCAGTGGCGCCACCAGGCCCAGCGATGCCACTAATTGAAACGCCAATATTGGCATTAGAATTGGCCACTGCCCCTTTCACCATCTCCTCTACCGTTTGTTCGCTTACAGCGCCAAAAGATTGCAGAGTCTGTTCAGTGACACCGAGCATCTCCATTTTTGCTTCATTGCTGTAAGTGATAAAGGCGCGATCAAACCAGGCGGAACTGCCAGCAATATCGGTAATCGCTGCAGATACGCCTCCACCAGTGCATGACTCCGCAGTTGTAATGACCAAACCCTGAGATTTTAATAGCGCGCCTAATTCAGCACTCAGATTCATATTCGATTTCCTGCTCTGGTGATACCGCTGTTGAAAAAATTCAACAGCGATTAACTAGTGTGGCTCATTATAGTTAGCTTTCGAGTGATTGTTGTAGAGCAGATTTCAATTCTTGCTCTGCCTGCTCAATAACACGTTGAGCCTTCTCACGCTGCTCCCTTCCCTCTTTTACTCTAGAAAGCGTATTGCTCAAGGTTTCTATGGTGAGTTTATTGACGGTTTGTAATGACTCTAAATCCAAAATACCACGCTGATAGTTTTCAGCAATTTGCTCTTCTAGCACCTTAAGCTTCTCAGCATTTCTCACATACTGTTTGTTGGTATAGTCTTTCACTGCACGTGTTACTTGCAGAGCTTTTTCTTTCTCATAGTTAGAAATCGCGATTAAGAACTGGCGTTTCCATAGTGGGAAAGTGTTATGGACGATATCTTGAATATCTTCCATCAGCATCTTATTCCCTTCTTGAGATAAGCGGATCTGAGGTGCTGTTTGAATAGCGGCCAGTCGTGTCAGTTCCAAGTTATGTACTCGCTTTTCTAATCTTGCGACGGCTTGTGTCGCATCACGATAGCGCTGAGCATCCAAGGCATCTGCACTCTGTTCAGATTTCGCTAACAGATTAGGTAATACCTCTTCATTAAGCTGAGTTAACTTATATCGACCTGCCGCTATATACTGCTCTAGCCCATGAAGTAACTCCAAGTTATGTTGGTAAAGATCATCAAGCTGGTTGATATCATGAGCCAATTTCACTTCTTGCCCCTGTAAACGGTCAGCCAATTTATCTAGCTGGTTCTTTACTGAGTCAAAACTGGTAGAGAACTTTTTGAACGAGTCAAACATTTCTCCAATCAGAGGAAGCCGTGAAAGCAAACTGCGCTCGCCAAGTTGCTCAAACGCACTACTGTCCATCGAAGAAACCATTGCCTGTAAAATGTCGCCTGCCTCTCCGCTATCTCTAACCCGAACCTGATTTAAAATTGAATCCGAGAACGCAGTAATTTTCTCCAAGGATTCACGGCCAAACGTAATTGTTGCCACGCTATCAAAGGGGTCAAATCGATCAGCAATCGCAACAACCTCCGGCGTTGTTTCTATTTCCATCCCCTCTGCCTGAGCTGTAGCTAGTTCACTCATATGAGCTCCTTAATTTTGTGAAGGTTGATGACAGGGAAAGCGCTGCCAAAGTTGTTCAAACTGCCTCGAAAACGAGATTAGAAAGCGTGCATCATCCGACAAAGTGATATCTTCCTGATTGTATTTGGATGCACTTCTCGTCCAATTAAAGCTTCCATTAATTAATCTCTTCTGGTCAAAAATAGCGAATTTGTGGTGCATATGATAACGCGTAGTATCAATTTTCACTTGGACACCTTGTTGCGCTAAGTACTCAATATCGCTGCCTTTATCATACATTTTGTCATTGTCAGTAATGATGCGAACCATAACACCACGCTGGTGCGCTTGGAGAATATGCTTGGTTAACTCGTCATCCGCAATGGTAAAGACGCAGATATCAATTGAAGATCGAGCAAGTTTTAGCTGCTCAATAATTCCCGATGCACAACGTCTTCCAGGAGAGAACCAGCTTGTCGCTACTTGGCTTGATTGATTGGTACTAACGTTGTCTAGCACCCGCACCACTCGCTCAAGCCAGCGTAAAACCCCTTCTGGCTCCGAGTTTTCTGCCATAGCAGCTTTGGCAAGTTTAAAACTCTGATTACGTAGAAAGGAGCGCTCTTCGTCATTTATCTCGGCCTCAGCTAACTCACTCTGAAGAAAATTTCTCTCACTATCATCTAAGCGATAGTCTGACAAAGATGCCTCTAACCACTCTGTCCATTGGCTACGTTTCATTGCTGCTCTCCAGACCAATTCGGGCGACATTTTGGTTCAGCATAGCTAATTGTTGAACCACCTGACCGGCCCTATCTTCAGAATCTCCCATTAATTTCTGACGTTGATAATTTAGCTTAATTTCTTGCCATCGCTCAACCTGCTCTGAGTTCATATCACCTCTCAGTTCGGCCAGTTTTAATAGGTTCTCTTCCGTTCCACTAGCAAGAGTTTGCGCCTCTCCTTGGTAATGATCCTGAAGTAACGTATTGATCTCATCGACAGTCATCACTGACGAGATTTTCTCGACCAGTTTATTCATGTTTCGATACGAGCCTTGTAACTTAAATGCTGGCTCTACTCGATATTGATCCGCTGTCGCTGCTGACTGAATATACTGTTGATTCACCTTCAACACCGTCTGCTGAACCAGTGACAGTTTTTGTATGGTGCTGACAATTTCATTTGCTTCAGTGGCCGAATAGGAGTGACTCATATCACTTAATGCAATGTTTTCCCCATCAGCCATACGAACAAAACGGTAGAGGTCGTTAAGATCACGTGTTGCTAACGGTGCCAGCACTGAATTTGAAGTCAATGAGTTTTCAATAAAGCTCAATTCAAAGGCTTGCTTTTGGTCGGACAACATATCACCCAAGTTGTAAATATCCGCTCGGTTGGCCAACATATCAGGAATACGGAAGGCTTCACCCGTTTCTGTATATGGGTTGCCCGCCATTACGACAGCGAACTTCTTACCGCGCATATCGTAAGTTTTCGTTTTTCCTTGCCAAGTCCCTTCAATTCGACGCGTACCATCACACAATGAAATGAATTTTTGGAGTAATTCTGGATGGGTATGCTGAATATCATCTAAATAAAGCAACACGTTGTTGCCCATTTCAAATGCCAAGTTAATTTTCTCGATTTCGCGAGCCGCATTTTGATCCGGAGCTTCAGCAGGATCGAGCGATGTAGCCTGGTGCCCAATAGAAGGTCCATTGATCTTCATAAACACTAACCCTAGCTTGTGAGCGACATATTCAATCAGTGTCGTTTTGCCGTAGCCAGGTGGTGAAATCAATAACAGCATCCCCATAAGATCTGTTCGTTTATTGTCACCGACTGTGCCCATTTGCTTGGCAAAATTATCACCAATTAGTGGCAAGTAACTGTCACTGATCAGCTTATTACGCACGAAAGAAGTTAAAGGGCGCGGCTTAAATTCCTCTAGACGAAACTGCTGTTTAGCCTCAGCTAACAATTCGGATCTTTGCTTAAGGTAGGCCTCATATTGAGGTACAACCGCACTATGATGACGCTCGCTACGCTGAAGAAAATCATCCAGCACTAAGTCAAGTTGACCATTTTTGACGCTTTCATGCTCTCCTAACAGGCCGGACACTGTGCATTGCAACGAAAAATCGACACTTTGAAGCGGCAGCTGTGACTGCGTTTTGCACAATGCAATTATTGCACTTTCCGTAACGAAAGCTTGGCTGTGTTGATTCTTATCAGTGTAGGCGCTCAACCAATGCATATGATCGCTGAGCTGTTCTCTCAGCGGTTGCTCTGTCGGTGACCAGCCTAAGCTTCGACGGAATTGCAGGTAGTCTTCACACAGAACCAAGGCATCTTGGCTAACTTGAATACCCGTTTCTTTTTGTGACAACACACCAATCAGATAGCTAGCACTATCACCAGCATCTGGTTGACTAAAATCGGTTTCTAAATGCTCTTTCAAGGCATTGAAGGCTTCAAAAGCATTTAAGTGTTCGCGTAATAGCTCAGCATTAATTGCTTTTTGGCGAATCTCATTCAGTCGCTCATCTTCTTGCTCTAACAACCATAGCAGCGCTTTAGCCCTAGCGGCTTGGCCAAAACGAAGCAATCCTGCCTTGTTATAAATTGGCAACAATTGCGACAATATTTGTACAGCATCGCTGTCATGAATGCCTTTTACGTACCCTTCACGATAACGAGGCGCAGCAAAGCGCTGTACAAGCTCAATTAATCGATTATCTGTATGCGCTTTGTATAAAGAGTCTAAAGTTAAACCTGACAAATTTTGCTGCGCAGAGTGAAGTATCAGGTAAGATAGATACTCAGAACGGTAAACTGTATCACTTTCAGAAGCGACCTCTAACCTTGCGACATTTTGCAACTTGAGAAAAGCTTCATCCTCGATGGGTTGGTAAAAATCAGTGCCTGATATATGAGTACATAGCTGATCGTGCTGCTCAACTAAACTTAAATCAAGCGCCTGCTGATTTACACTGAAGCGGTGCTTACCCAGTCTTAATATTTTTCCACCTTGCTCGAAGATGTCTTGGTTATCACGCAATGCTCTTAGTGACTGATCTTGTAATGATTTCAGTTTCGCATCTAGACTGTCTGACTTTACGCTATCACCTAAATCACGAATTGATTCTGACAACTGATGAAGCTTAAGCACCATAGCATCGGTTGCGAAATAACTATTCAAACCTGCAACATCTTCGAACTTGACCACTCGTTTATCAATACTCTTTAGAGTCACTGTTGCTGCTTGAAGCAGGTTTTGCACTCGACGCTGCTGCGCTGAAATCAAATGTTGTTTGTGGTTATCTAGCGTTGACTGAATTTCATCTCTTTTCGAATAGATCTCCGCAAGAAACTCGTCAAAATCGGCGAAACGAGACTCGAGCTTATCCAATTGACCAATCAATTTTGCCAACTGAGTATCACAATCGTCAGGTGAAGTAGCTTGCTCCATCGCACTACTCACAGATTGACCTAGTAACTTAAACTGAGCACTAAACTCAGCTTGAGCTTCTTCGCTCTGAAGACCTTTGCTCCGATTTCGCAGTTTTGCAGAAACACTGTTTAGTAAGGTTGAGATCTCAGTAGTAAGGTCAAGGATCCTTGTCGCCTGAGTCGGATCATCCGTTTCAATGTCAGTCACTTCTTCGGTTACTAATTGAAGGTCACTTCTAAGTCCATCTAATTGCTGTTGCAGCTTCGTCATATGCGACGTTTTGTCAGTCTGCTCTAACTCTGCCTCAATTTTCTGAATCTGCTGTTTGAAAGGCAGATAGGCCTTTTCATCTTGAAGCAAGGTGAGCAATTGCTTGTTAAGTAATTCACGCTGCTGCTGTAAAGTGACCAACATGTCATCTACGCTAGCCACATCGACATAGTGTTGCTGACGCAAAGCCATTGTCGAACCCACTAAGCCTTTTACTTCAGCAAGCACGCCAAGCAATACATTTGCCTGCTCTTTAGGCGCTAACTTAATCTTTCCAACCAATTCATTAATGGCGACTTGTTGCCGTTCTAAGCTTTGAGCTGCGTGGCTTTGCAGCTGTTGAACTTTCGCAAATTCATCAATGATTTTATCGGCTGTCTCCATCAATTCGCTGATGGCTGCTCCGATACCTTGTGCATAATCCTGACCCAGCCAATGATAGTGATCCAATGTCATTTGACATTGCTTAAGCAGCACTTCATACGCTGTTTGAGTGACTTCTTCAGTTTGCGCTAACTGACACACTGAGAGGACTGACGATAAAGCTCGAACGAGCTCAGCATTGCCCAGATTAAATAAAGGGTTAGAGCCATCTACCGCCGCATTATTTTGGGCGTAATACTCGGGCGTTGAAAAAGGCGTGTCCCAAACTCGTAGTGGATGAATTGTCGATGCCTCTGCGTTCTCAGACAATTGGAAAACCAACATGCGTCCATCTGGGTACAAACTAAAACCATGGCTTTCCATTGGAGCTGCAAACTGTTTCTCAATCATGTTGTAAGTGAACACTAGGTAATAGCCTTCCAACATGTTGAAAAAGAAATACAAAACATCTTCTCCATTAGGAGAAACGACTTTCTGGAAAAACTGCAGGTGCTGCCATGGCATATCAAACTGTTTATGTTCACCATTAGCGAGCACGAATCCGTGCGAATATAAAATACCGTGCTGTTCAGGAAGAACTTTGGCGCTCTGACTTAAAGCATCGGCTCGAACGACAGTTTGATTCAGCGGGTTGTAGATAAAATACCGCTCATGCTTCTCTCGGTTGGGACGAATTTTAAGAACGATTAAATCGCCACTAAAAGCATAATGAATATGTGCATCGGCAATACTTTGATGATGATCTTCAACTTCTTCGCGATATATCCCTTTGCCATCATCGGTATTGTCCTCAACCTTGATAGTCAAGTCTCCACCAATACATTCGACAAACAACTTATCAGCGATAGAGACATGAGAATGACTCCCCATGACATGATCATCACGTGTAGTGGCAATCCAATCAAAATCATGCTGCACTGGATTGGTTAAAGAGGCGTGTCCCGATGAATCGAGGTACTCAATAGAATTGGCATTAATCTGAAAACGGAACACTTTACGATCTTCGACACGCATTCCAATTTGAAAGGCGATATAAAGCGTACTTTCCTGTCGAGAGATCTGCGACAAACGCGCATCACGGTAATAGGTAAATAGCTCTGAGAATTCATGCAAAAAGCGAGGATCATGCAAAAAACTTCCCTCGAGAGGGAGAGGTTCAATACGAAAAGTTCCTTCATTTTCATGTAATTGATATAAACCAAACACATCTTGCAGCGCTGGGGTAGCCTTCATTCCGACATGTACTTGATAGCCAAACAACAATTGTTGATTCACCTGTGCCATATCGATAGGAATACAACGAGCATCGGTTTGAACATTGGTCTTGCCAACCAGTTTTAGTTCCTGGGCACCAAAGACGTGTTGACGTTGTTGATTAAAAGAGTGTGCGAGTGAATTTAGTTGCTGACCTTGCTGAGACAAACGAGATTTAAGCACCTCATAAGCTCCACCTTCACTCACAGCTTTCTGAGTCAAATCTGACATAGTTATACCTGTTCATCCCGCTTCCAAAGAAGCGGGATTTTACGAAAGTGTGTTTATTTAGTTAGGCTTTGCTATCAGGAGCAACATCAAGCGAACTTTGAATCTTCTTCATCAGTTCAGCGGCACCACCTTGAGAGTTGAGTAAACTCGCAAGAGCAACATTACTTAAATCGCTACTCTTAAGGTTGGTGTTTTCTAGAATATCTTTAATATCCTGAGGTAGGCTTCGATTACCTTCCATGTAGTCTGAAACAAGAGGGTTAAGTACTTTGGACTCTTCGAACTTGCTGTCCATCGCTGCGGCATCCAAAATGGTACGGCGAATCTGTTCAACACCTTCACCACCGAACAACTTAATATCAGCTTGTGACAATGCCTGAGCGATCGCTTGTGCATTTTCAGCCACTACCGATTTCTGTGCATCGATACGTGCCAACTCTAAGTCTTTCTCTTGCTGCAGCTGCATTACCCACTTGTCGTGCTCACGCGTATGTTCGTCATACTGCTGCGCCGCTTCAAAACGAGCTGACTGCGCCTCAGCTTCCGCTAATCCCTTAGCACGCAACGCCTGAGCCTCAGCTTCACCTGCACTTTGCAAGGTGTATGCTTCCGCTTCCCCCGTTTCACGAATCGCCTGAGCACGCTCACGATCGACTTCAACCTGCGCAAGACCCGTTGCACTGATCAACTCTTTCTCTGCTTGTGCCATTCGCTCTTTTGCTGCAGCGTCTTTATCTTTAGCAATAAATTCCGCTTCTGCTCGTTTAACAGCAACAACGTGTGCAGCCTCCGCCTCACGTGACTTAACCGCTAACTCATTCTCTGCTTCACGAGTTTTAACTTTCAATTCGGCTTCATTTTCAATTAATAGACGCTCTGCTCTCTCTTTCGCTGCGTCTTTCTCCGCACGAGCCGCAACAAGCAGTTCCAGTTGCGCCGCTTCAGCTGCAGCTTCAGCTTCAACCATGGTCACACGTTTCTTACGATTTACCTGCTCATTGACACGTAAGTTCTCTGTTTCTTCTTCTTCACGAGCAATCTTACGTTCAATCTCGACACGTTGTGAGCGTGTTTCTGCTACTGATTTAAGAGACTCTTCCACAGTGGTCTCTTTTTGCATTTCTTTTTCTGCAACTTCTGTCGCTGTGCGAACTTTTTCAGTTTCTACAGAACGAGTTAACTCTTCTTCTTGAATGGCAACTTGTCTCTGGTTCGCAATCCGAGTCATCTCCACTTCCATCTGAACACTTTCGCGTTTTTTAGCGACCTCTTCCTCGGTCTCTAACTTAGCCAGCTCTGTAACACGCTGATATTCTTCTTTCTTTTCAGAGGAAAGCGCATCTTCCTGCGCCTTAATAATTTCAATTTCTCGCTGTGTACGAGCAATGCTCTCCTGCTCTTGCTTGTCCAACTGCAGACGGTTTGCTTCTGCTTCAACATTTTTCTTTTTAATCGTTGTACGCTCATCCTGACGGATAGCGTTCGTTTCGGTATTTTTTTGTGCTGTAATAGCTGAAATCTTACGAATACCTTCAACATCAAGGATGTTGTCTGGGTTATGTGCATCTAATGCGGTCTGATCGATTTTATCAATCACAACATCATAGATCTTAAAGCCATCCATCTCGCTGCCAATCACTTGAACTACCGCATCGCGAAAAGCACGACGATTAGTCAAGAGCTCTTCAAATTCAAATTGCTTCACTGCCGTTTTAAGAGCTTCTGAGAACTTTGGTTGAAAATGCTCTTTCAAGCGCTCCAAGTTAGATGCTTCATGAGCAGTAAAAAGCTTAGCAACTCGAACAATATCTTCTTCTTCATGATTAACGCCAATATAAAAGTCAACTTTCAAGTCAGCTCGAATGTTGTCGCTACAGTGCAGCCCTTCGTACTCTTCACCTTCTTGGTCCTTACGACCACTTCGAGTCACTGAGATCTTCTTACGCGTGATATCCATATATTCAAATTGATTGATTACTGGCCAAACAAAGGTACCAGTTAAAGAAGCTCGCGTACGATCTAAGCCGTTGACAATCAACGCATCCCCTTCCCCCCTAACTTTCTTATAGCGCGTGGTAAGAAATATAAGAATAAGCATTACTAAACCAATGCCAACCGCGATAAAAACCATACTTGGAGAAATTTCCATTAGCCAACTCCTGTTGTAAAACTCTATTTATTTTTCTGCTATTAAGTAGCGACGAGGCTCTGTTGTTTTAGCGACTATCACAACCTCATCGCCATATTTGAACTCAACGCCCTGATTACAAATCGCATCGAGTAGATACTCGTTACCATTTTGCATAACCATTATCTCTCCCATATCCGTCGTCACTAAACTGCTGTGAACTCGAGCCTTAAGACCGACAAACTCGACATGAGCAAAAGCTTTCTTCTTATCAAACAGTGGACTCAACGGCTTTAAAAGCCAAGCGGCAATGACTAAAGAAAAATAAGCGATAATAGGCAAAGAAAGGACGTTCAGCCCCTCTAAAAGAAGGCCACTCAACCAATTTTGACTGTAGTGAGATACGTAAAATGACATCACGGTGGCGATGAAAAAACTCGTACTCAACGCCACCATCAATGGCACTTTAGAAAGTAGAGGAGGAAGAAGAAGTCCCGCCCCGGGAATATTGTCAATATCAAAAAGATCAAACTCGGATAGCACTGTGCTTTCGACAACGTTAAATACCAAATCAACCAACATCACTAGGGAAATAAAGACCAAAGGGACGAAGAAAACATTGGTTGGAAATGCAGTCAGTACTGAGAAAAATTCACTTAGGTTCATTATATTTATTTGTGTATACAGTCTTATAGAGTAGTGCCTTATACCACCACCCATACCAATTAAATTATTGATAATTTAATCAAAAAAACTTAAATATCAACAACTTAAGCCGTACCACACAGATTACATAATCAATTTAACAATTAGAAACCATTTACACATTAATATGATCTACTTCATAAAAACTCGTTAGTTCACTAACTTATTAGACAGTTCCCTTGAACATAAAGGGACAAACTTATTGGCACTGGACCAAGATAAAGTGTTGAGATCTCTTTTCGCTTAATGGCTATTCACGTATCCTAAGCCGCAATAGAAATAAACCAAAGACATGCCCGTGAAAGCTGAACAAAAACACACTCCTATGATGCAGCAGTATCTTAAGCTCAAAGCTGAGAATCCGGATATTCTGCTGTTCTACCGTATGGGAGACTTCTATGAACTCTTCTATGACGATGCTAAGCGCGCATCTCAGCTATTAGATATTTCTCTCACCAAACGTGGGGCATCAGCGGGCGAACCTATTCCGATGGCGGGCGTACCCTTCCATGCAGTGGAAGGCTATTTAGCCAAATTAGTCCAGCTAGGTGAATCGGTCGCTATCTGTGAACAGATTGGCGATCCGGCAACAAGCAAAGGCCCTGTTGAACGTGCAGTGGTACGAATTGTGACTCCGGGCACCGTAACCGACGAGGCTTTACTTTCAGAACGTTTAGATAACCTTATCGCGGCTATCTATCACCATAATGGCAAGTTCGGTTATGCGACCTTAGATGTCACCTCTGGCCGTTTCCAGCTGATGGAGCCAGAAACCGAAGAAGCGATGGCTGCTGAGCTACAACGGACCGCGCCACGTGAACTACTCTTCCCGGAAGACTTCGAACCTGTTCAGTTGATGAATAGTCGTAACGGTAATCGCCGTCGCCCGGTATGGGAGTTTGAGCTCGACACCGCCAAGCAGCAGCTGAACCAACAGTTTGGCACTAAAGATCTGGTTGGCTTCGGCGTTGAACATGCCAAGCTAGGTTTATGTGCTGCTGGCTGTCTGATCCAATACGTAAAAGACACTCAGCGTACTGCTCTGCCCCATATTCGTTCTCTCACTTTTGACCGTCAGGATCACTCTGTCATTCTCGACGCAGCGACGCGCCGCAACTTAGAGATCACGCATAACCTTGCTGGCGGAACAGACAATACGCTAGCAGAAGTGCTCGATCACACCGCAACTGCGATGGGCAGTCGTATGCTAAAGCGTTGGCTACATCAACCAATGCGTGATATCGATACGCTTAATCAACGCCTCGACGCTATCACCGAAGTGAAAGAGCAAGCGGTTTACGCTGAACTACATCCAGTGCTCAAACAAATCGGCGATATCGAGCGTATCCTTGCTCGCCTGGCTTTGCGTAGCGCTCGACCTAGAGATATGGCTCGATTGCGCTTTGCTATGCAGCAACTGCCTGAACTTGCAGACTGTATGGGTAGCCTGAACAACTCATATCTGGCTAAGCTGGCTCAGTTTGCCGCGCCGATGGACGATGTTTGTCAATTGCTGGAACGTGCAGTTAAAGAGAATCCTCCAGTGGTTATTCGTGACGGTGGCGTCATTGCCAGCGGCTACAACGAAGAGCTAGATGAGTGGCGTAAGCTGGCTGATGGTGCAACAGAGTATCTGGAACAACTAGAGCAAGAAGAGCGTGAGCGCCATGGCATTGATAGCCTAAAAGTGGGTTACAACAACGTTCATGGTTTCTTTATCCAGGTCAGCCGTGGACAAAGTCACCTCGTGCCTCCTCACTATGTTCGCCGCCAGACATTGAAAAATGCCGAGCGCTACATCATTCCTGAGCTGAAAGAGCACGAAGACAAAGTTCTCAACTCTAAATCAAAAGCGCTTGCGGTCGAAAAACAGCTTTGGGAAGAGTTATTTGACCTGCTGCTACCTCATCTGGAACAGATGCAGAACCTGGCATCGGCTATATCGCAAATCGATGTACTGCAAAACCTCGCCGAGCGAGCAGACAGTCTCGACTACTGCCGCCCTAGCCTGACCAAGGAGGCGGGAATTCAGATTCAGAATGGTCGCCACCCTGTGGTTGAACAGGTAATGGATGAACCATTTATCGCCAACCCGATTGAACTCAACCCAAGCCGTAAGATGCTGATTATTACCGGCCCGAACATGGGTGGTAAATCAACCTATATGCGCCAGACCGCTCTGATTGCGTTAATGGCACACATAGGTTCTTATGTACCGGCAGAAGCGGCTCAGATAGGTTCAATCGATCGTATCTTCACCCGAATCGGGGCATCGGATGATTTAGCCTCAGGTCGTTCAACTTTTATGGTTGAGATGACTGAAACCGCTAATATTCTTCATAATGCGACAGCTAACAGCCTGGTATTGATGGATGAAATTGGTCGCGGTACCAGTACCTATGATGGTCTCTCTCTTGCCTGGGCAAGTGCTGAGTGGCTGGCAAAACAGCTAGGTTCAATGACCCTGTTCGCTACCCACTATTTTGAACTGACTGAGCTACCGAACCAGATCCCTCACCTGGCTAACGTTCACCTCGACGCGGTAGAACATGGTGACAGTATTGCCTTTATGCATGCTGTACAGGAAGGTGCGGCGAGCAAGTCGTACGGTCTTGCTGTTGCTGGATTGGCTGGGGTACCTAAGAGTGTGATTAAAAATGCTCGCGCTAAACTAACTCAGTTAGAACAAATCGGCCAAGGCAGCAACACATCAAGTGTCTCACCTGCCGTCGATATTGCTAACCAACTGAGCTTAATTCCAGAACCAAGTGAAGTAGAGCAAGCGCTATCCAATATTGATCCTGACGACCTGACACCAAGACAGGCTCTTGAAGAGCTCTATCGTCTGAAAAAGCTTCTATAAAGCAGACAAAAACGGCAGCCAATTGGCTGCCGTTTTAATACATCTAGGGTTAAAGTTTTCTGCGTAACAACATCAGTGCGATAGTCAGGAACACCAAACTTGGCATCACGGCACCAAACACTGGTGGGATGTTGTATACCAGACTTAACGGACCAAAGAACTCACTGGAAATGTAGAAGGTGAAACCTGCAATAACACCCGACAGAATACGCGCCCCCATCGTCACGCTACGCAGCGGACCGAAAATAAACGACAGCGCCATCAACATCATCACAGCAATGGAGAACGGCTGCGTAACCTTACGCCAGAAAGCCAGTTCATAGCGTGATGGGTCCTGCTCAGAGGCTTTAAGGTAAGTAACGTAATCATATAAACCACCTAACGATAACTCTTCCGGCTTAACGGTGACCACTGCTAACTTATCTGGGGCTAGGGATGTCGTCCAACTATACTCCGGCAGACTTTGCTTGGAGATTTCCACTTCATCGACCATTTCGGTCAACTGAACGTCTTTCATCTTCCAGGTATTATCCGCAACGTATTCCACCGTGGCGGCATGAACAACACTCTCAAGACGCTTCTCCTCATCAAAACGCCACATGTTCATTGCGTAAATCTTGTCGTCTTCTACCTTACCGATAAAGATAAAGTCATTGGCATCACGCGCCCACACACCAGTTCGCACCGACAGGATTGCGCCACCAGAAGTAGCAAATGCACGTAAGTCACGAGCCATTTTCTGTGCCTGAGGTGCGCCCCATTGACCAAGCAGGGTCACAAGTACCATTAGAGGCACCGCGGTTTTAAGCACAGACATACCGATGTTTAGCTTAGAGAAACCTGCCGCCTGCATAACCACAAGCTCAGAGCTTGAAGCCAGCATACCAAGGCCAATCAAAGCACCAAGCAAAGCAGCCATTGGGAAGAACATTTCGATATCACGCGGGATACTTAATAGAACAAAGAGCAATGCCTGAATCAGATCGTAAGTTCCCTCACCCACTTTACGTAACTGTTCAACGTATTTGATGATCGCAGACAAGCCGACAAAAGTGGCCAGCACTAAAGATGTCGTGGCAATGATGGTTTTGCCGATATAGAGATCGAGAATTTTAAACACGACTTACGCTGCCTTCTTTCTTTGTCTTAATTTATCTTTAAAGCGGCGAACAGGAATGCTGTCCATTGAGTTAATGCCAATTGCGGTCAACAGTAGCGCAGCATTAATTGGCCACATACCAATAATTGCCGGGATAGAACCGTCTTCCAGTGCAGACTTAGTGGCACTAATCGACAGGAAGTAGGCTAAGTAGATCAGAATCGCTGGTCCCATTTTAGCAAATCGACCCTGACGCGGGTTAACTGCTGAAAGTGGCACTACTAACATGGTCAACAGCGGGATACAAACTACCAGCGAAATACGCCATTGTAGCTCTGCCTGAGCACGCGGATCTGGGTTCTTCATCAACTCCAGTGTCGGGATTGCTTCCCAGTCACGACCTTTACGTTTGACATCTCGCTGACCAATCAGACCTTCATACTGGTCAAACTTTGTCACCATGTAGTCTACCCGTGTAGGTACACCTTCATAACGAGTCCCATCATACATGCGAATAACCTGACGACCATCGCTCAGCTCTTTAACTTCACCTGACTGCGAAAATGAGACACTTGGTAATATAGAGTCACGTGGACGCATTTGAGCAACAAACACGTGTTTAAGCTGCTTACCATCGATGTCATCAATAAAGACGACCGATGAACCATCAGGCGTGCCCTGAAAATGACCTTTCTTCAACAAATCAACGCTGTTTTCCGCTTCTACTTCTTCTTGAAGTTGAACGAGCTTATCCTGGCTGTACGGCGAAAAAACAAACGAGTTAAAGCCAGCGATCACACCTGTGATAACCGCGAGGTATAAAGCAGCGCGAATCAGGAACTTGTTACCAATGCCTGTGGCATTCATAACGGTAATTTCACTTTCCGCATATAAGCGACCAAAAGTAAGCAAAATACCCAAGAACAGACTCAACGGTAACATCAGTAGTCCCATCGACGGCATGCTCAATGCGACATAGTGCATGACCAAACTCGCGGGAATATCCCCATCCGAAGCATCAGCCAAAACTTTGATCAGTTTTTGACTAAGGAACACTAAAAACAGGATAAAAAATATCGCTAATTGGCTTTTGAGTGTCTCGCGGATCAAATATCTAACAATAATCACGCTGAAATTACCTATACAAAACTTGTTTTTTTAATTGAATCACTATAATTTCCCGTTGAACCTTTTATTTTTAAATTTTTTGGCTAACTGTTAATGCGCTTATTTAAGAATAGTTCCGAGTAAGGAATCAACAAGTAAGACGGCATTATCTAACATTTAGTTCTATTTGTCTTCAGGATGTAGGAGTACGCATGGAGTTCAGTGTAAAAAGTGGCAGTCCAGAGAAGCAGCGCAGCGCATGTATCGTTGTGGGCGTGTTCGAGCCACGTCGCCTTTCTCCAGTTGCTGAGCAGCTAGATAAAATCAGCGATGGCTATATCAGTTCACTACTTCGCCGTGGTGATCTAGAAGGTAAGCCGGGGCAAATGCTCCTGCTTCATCAAGTACCAGGCGTGCTGTCTGAGCGCGTACTACTAGTAGGTTGTGGTAAAGAACGTGAACTTGGCGAGCGCCAGTACAAAGAGATCATTCAGAAAACCATCAACACACTTAACGAAACAGGTTCTATGGAAGCCGTTTGTTTCCTAACTGAACTGCACGTTAAGGGCCGCGATACTTACTGGAAAGTTCGTCAAGCTGTTGAAGCAACTAAAGATGGTCTGTACACATTCGATCAGTTCAAGAGTGTAAAACCAGAAACACGTCGTCCACTACGTAAGTTGGTATTCAACGTACCTACACGTCGTGAGTTGAACCTTGGTGAAAAAGCTATTGCACACGGTTTGGCGATCTCTTCTGGTGTGAAAGCATCGAAAGATCTTGGCAATATGCCACCAAACATCGCCAACCCTGCATACCTTGCTTCTCAGGCACGCCGCCTGGCAGACGATTACGAAACAGTAACGACTAAGATCATTGGCGAGCAAGAGATGGAAAAACTGGGTATGACTTCATACCTGGCAGTTGGCCGTGGTTCGAAGAACGAATCTATGATGTCTATCATGGAGTACAAGGGCAACCCAGATCCAGAAGCAAAACCAATTGTTCTTGTTGGTAAAGGTCTAACCTTCGATTCAGGCGGTATTTCACTTAAGCCAGGCGAAGGCATGGATGAGATGAAGTACGACATGTGTGGTGCCGCTTCTGTATTCGGTACCATGAAGGCACTGGCTAAACTGAATCTGCCAATCAACGTTATCGGTGTTCTGGCTGGCTGTGAAAACATGCCGGGTAGCAATGCTTACCGTCCTGGTGACATCCTGACGACTATGTCAGGCCAGACCGTTGAAGTTCTGAATACTGATGCTGAAGGTCGTCTGGTACTGTGTGATGCGCTAACTTACGTTGAACGCTTCGAGCCTGAGTGTGTTGTTGATGTTGCAACCCTGACTGGTGCATGTGTTATTGCTCTGGGTCACCACATCAGCGGTGTTATCTCAAACCATAACCCACTATCTCACGAGTTGGTTAACGCTTCTGAACAAGCGAGCGACCGCGCATGGCGTCTACCTATGGCAGATGAGTACCATGAGCAGCTGAAGAGCCCATTCGCAGATATGGCAAACATCGGTGGCCGACCAGGCGGTACGATTACTGCAGGTTGTTTCCTGTCTAAGTTTGCTAAGAAATACCACTGGGCGCACATCGATATCGCAGGTACTGCGTGGAAGTCAGGTGCAGCTAAAGGCTCAACAGGCCGTCCAGTCTCAATGCTTGTCCAATTCCTGCTTAACCGCAGTGGCCAAGAGACAGAGGAATAAACCTCAAAATCTTAAAAAGGGCCGCAAGGCCCTTTTTTATTTCTCTGCCTTTGTGCAAAAAAGGATCAGACCATGGCGAACGCAACGTTTTATCTCATTACTGAGGAGTCTCATCAGGCAACGCCTGAAGGGTTTGAAGAGTATATTCTGTTTCTCAGTCGTCACTTTGCCAAGCAAGGGGCAAAGGTCTACCTTAATTGCAATAACAAAGCACATGCAGAACAGATAGCTGAATGTTTTTGGCAAGTCGATAGCAGCGAATTTATGGCCCATAATCTAGTCGGAGAAGGCCCAAGATATGCAACCAATATCGAGATTGGATATCAAGGAGTCAAGCCTTCCTGGAACAGGCAATTAGTAATAAATTTGGCTGAAAATGAGACAACCTTTGCGAACAAGTTTGCTGAGGTGGTAGACTTCGTTCCTTGCGAGGAAAAAGCCAAGCAACTGGCGCGAGAAAGATATAAAATCTACCGCCAAGCTGGTTACCAGCTACAAACGATCGAAATCAAACACAATTAGCGGTCAATCCTTATAGTTAAGCTCTCCATCTAGAGAGTTCACTTATAATGATTGACTAAGATTTACCATCAACCAGATAAGATTTTCTCTAAATAGCTGGGCTTAGAGCAAGGCAACCAATGAGTAAATCCCTATCAAAATACATTGAGTATTTGATTCGGGTTTGCGAGTACAGTTAGCGCCGCTATCAGCCCAAGTATGACGAGAAAAAAGGCGACTATGGAAAAGACATACAACCCAACTTCAATTGAACAGGCTTTATACCAAGCTTGGGAAGAGAAAGGCTACTTCAAGCCACACGGTGACACGACTAAAGAAGCGTACAGCATCATGATTCCGCCACCGAACGTCACTGGTAGCCTACATATGGGCCACGCGTTCCAAGACACCATCATGGATACTCTAATCCGTGCTGAGCGTATGAAAGGTAAAAACACGCTTTGGCAGGTTGGTACTGACCACGCTGGTATCGCGACTCAAATGGTTGTTGAGCGTAAAATCGCTGCTGAAGAAGGCAAAACAAAGCACGACTACGGCCGTGATGCTTTCATCGACAAAATCTGGGAGTGGAAAGGCGAATCAGGCGGCACTATCACTAAGCAGCTACGTCGTCTGGGCGCATCTGTAGACTGGGACCGTGAGCGTTTCACTATGGATGATGGCCTGTCTAATGCAGTTCAAGAAGTCTTTGTTCGTCTTTACGAAGAAGACCTAATCTACCGCGGTAAGCGTCTGGTAAACTGGGATCCTAAGCTTCACACTGCAATCTCTGATCTAGAAGTAGAAAACAAAGATAAAAAAGGCCACATGTGGCACTTCCGCTACCCGCTAGCGGACGGCGTTAAAACTGCTGAAGGTAAAGACTACATTGTTGTTGCGACTACTCGTCCTGAAACAATGCTTGGCGATACTGGTGTTGCTGTTAACCCAGAAGATCCACGTTACAAAGATCTGATCGGCAAAGAAATCATTCTTCCTATCGTTGATCGTCGCATCCCAATCGTGGGTGACGAACACGCTGATATGGAAAAAGGCACTGGTTGTGTGAAAATCACACCTGCGCACGACTTCAACGACTACGAAGTTGGTAAACGCCACCAGCTACCAATGATCAACATCCTGACTTTCAACGCAGACATCCGTGATGCGGCTGAAGTATTCACCACCAACGGTGAAGCAAGCGATGCATACTCAACAGAGCTACCTGCTAAATACCAAGGTATGGAGCGTTTCGCTGCACGTAAAGCGATCGTGGCTGAGTTTGATGAACTGGGTCTTCTGGAAGAAGTTAAAGATCACGATCTGACGGTTCCTTACGGTGACCGTGGCGGTGTGGTTATCGAGCCGATGCTAACTGACCAATGGTACGTTCGCACAGCACCACTCGCTGAAACAGCAACAAAAGCTGTTGAAGATGGTGAAATCCAGTTTGTTCCTAAGCAATACGAAAACATGTACTTCTCTTGGATGCGTGACATTCAGGACTGGTGTATCTCTCGTCAGCTATGGTGGGGTCACCGAATCCCTGCATGGTACGACAACGACGGCAACGTATACGTAGGCCGCACTGAAGAAGAAGTTCGTGCTAACAACAACCTTGCACCTGTTGTCGTTCTACGCCAAGACGACGACGTACTAGATACATGGTTCTCTTCTGCACTATGGACCTTCGGTACACAAGGTTGGCCAGAAAATACGGATGATCTGAAAACATTCCACCCTTCAGACGTACTAGTAACGGGTTTCGATATCATCTTCTTCTGGGTTGCTCGTATGATCATGATGACGATGCACTTCTGTAAAGATGAGAACGGTAAGCCACAAGTACCATTCAAGACGGTATACGTTACTGGTCTAATCCGTGACGAGAACGGCGACAAGATGTCTAAGTCTAAGGGTAACGTTCTTGACCCAATCGACATGATTGACGGCATTGACCTTGAGTCTCTTGTTGAGAAACGTACTGGTAACATGATGCAGCCTCAACTTGCAGCGAAGATCGAGAAGAACACGCGTAAGACGTTTGAAAACGGTATCGAACCATACGGTACTGATGCACTGCGTTTCACTCTGGCAGCAATGGCTTCTACTGGTCGTGATATCAACTGGGATATGAAGCGTCTGGAAGGTTACCGTAACTTCTGTAACAAGCTATGGAACGCAAGCCGTTACGTACTAATGAATACAGAAGAGCAGGATTGTGGTTTCAACGGTGGTGAGATCGAGTACTCACTAGCGGACAAATGGATCGAGTCTCAGTTCGAGCTAGCAGCGAAAGAGTTCAATGGTCACATTGATAACTTCCGTCTGGATATGGCTGCAAACACAATTTACGAGTTCATCTGGAACCAATTCTGTGACTGGTACCTGGAGCTGACTAAGCCTGTTCTTTGGAAAGGTAACGAAGCTCAGCAACGTGGTACTCGTCGCACGCTAATCACAGTTCTGGAGAAGACACTTCGTCTTGCTCACCCAGTAATTCCATACATCACGGAAACTATCTGGCAGAGCGTGAAGCCTCTTGTTGAAGGTGTTGACGGTGACACTATCATGCTTCAGGCTCTTCCTCAGTACGACGAAGCGAACTTCAACCAATCAGCACTTGATGACATCGAGTGGGTTAAGTCATTCATCACTAGCATTCGTAACCTACGTGCAGAGTACGACATCAACCCAGGTAAACCACTTGAAGTTATGCTGAAAGCGGCAAGCGAAGAAGACGCGGCTCGTCTTGAAGCGAACAAGCAAGTTCTTGTTTCTCTGGCGAAGCTTGAGTCTGTACGCGTACTTGACGCAGGTGAAGAAACGCCAGCGTGTGCAACAGCACTAGTTGCTAAGTCTGAGCTGATGATCCCTATGGCTGGTCTAATCGACAAAGACGCTGAGCTTGCTCGTCTTGATGGTGAAATCAAGAAAACTCACGGCGAAATCAAGCGTATCGAAGGTAAGCTGGGTAACGAAGGTTTCGTTGCTAAAGCGCCGGAAGCGGTTGTTGCTAAAGAGCGTGAAAAGCTAGAAGGCTACAAAGAGACTCTGGTTAAACTTGAAGAGCAGAAAGCGACTATCGCTGCGCTTTAATCAAGTTACTCATTGCTAAAGAGTTAAGGCTGGTCATCACGACCAGCCTTTTTATTTGCCTCAATATCATCAGAAAAGTCTGGTTGGTCTAGTTTTAATAGAGAGACCAATCAAAGTGGGAGTCTGCATGAAACGCTGTTTACCTTTAATTTGCTCACTGCTTTCACTACCTATTTTGGCCGCTGATGAAGACAAAATCATCAAAATTGCAGCTGGCAACTGGCCACCTTTTATAGGCCAACAGTTGGAAGATTATGGTTATGTAGGGAAACGAATCTCGGACGTTTTTGCTGAGCAAGGCTATCAGGTTGAGTTTCATTTTTTTCCATGGAAACGTGCTTATAAGCAAGCTAGCGAAGGCAAATTCGTTGCAACCGCGGTGTGGATGTTTGCCGAAGATCGCACCGAACACTTTATGTTTAGCGACCCTGTTGCTCAGGAGCAGTTTGTCTTCTTTCATCGCAAGGACAAACCATTCGAATGGCAAAGCTTAGCGGATATCGAAGGTAAACATCTTGGCGGAGGCCTCGGCTATAGCTACGGTTCAGCGCTAGACCGTATGCTGGAAGAAGATAAGATCACCATCAACCGTGTTGAAACTCCTGAGAAAGCTTTTCAGCTCCTCAAGTATCGGCGTGTAGAGTTAGTTCCTGAAGAGAAGCACATCGGAATGTTTGCCTTAAGTAAACAGCCAATCGAGACTCAGGAGTTAATCACCTATAACCCTAAACCTTTTCTTAGTAATGACAGCTACCTGATGTTTTCCAAGGCACATCCGCAGGCTAGCACGTTGTTGGAAGTGTTTAATCAGGGACTTAAAAAGATCAAGCCCCTGGAGGATTAGAGTACCTTAGACAACTCGATTCTGTTCGCGACCTTCAATAAATGCAGCGATATTATCCATCAAGATATTGGCCAGGCTCTGAATAGAAGAATCACTTCCCCAGGCAACATGTGGTGTTAACAGCAGGTTCGGCAGGTGCATGTTGGCAATGAGCGAGTTGGATTCATCCGCTGGCTCGTCGGTAAATACATCCACACCAGCCCCTCGAATCACTCCCTCTTTCAGTGCATCGATTAACGCTTCTTCATCAACGAGTCCACCTCGACCAGTGTTAATGACGATACTGGTAGGCTTCATTGCCGCCAGCTCCTGACGACCGATAAGATGATGAGTCTCATCACTAAGCGGGCAGTGTAAAGTCAGCACATCCGCTTGCTCCAGTACTTGCTCAAATGGCAGATACCCTGGTCGACATTCGCTAGCACCTTTACGCTCAGAAAATATCACCTGCATACCAAGCGCCTTTGCCAGTGCAGCTGTCGCCTGGCCTAAAGCCCCACTCCCAATCACGCCTAAAGTAGAGCCAGCCGTATCGCTGATTGGATGAGTAAAGAAACAGAACTGTTTGTTACGCTGCCATTCACCTGCCGCGATATCGTTGTGATAGCCCTTTAGGTTGCGCTTCAAAGCGAACATCATCGCAACAACATGCTCAGGGACCGACTGGGTGGCGTAGCCCTGCACGTTGGTCACTGCGATCCCATGTTGGCGACAGTAATCTATATCGACATTGTTAAAGCCAGTCGCTGAGACCGCCACCAGCTTAAGATTGGTCAGTTGGCTTAAGATATCCTTATCTAATACCACTTTATTGGTGATGATGACTTCTGCTTGATGAGCACGCTCAACCACTAATTCAGGCGAAGTGAAATCATACTCCTGCCAGTGATGCTCAAATGGAAGGGATGGCAACTCAATCTGAGTTGGAATAGTTGCGCGATCAAGAAATACAACCGTAGGCAGCGACATTGGACCTCCTTGTGCTGCCTTAATTGTTCAGTTACTGATTTGGCAGCGTTTTATAGTCAGGTAATTCTTTTACTGGATTGAAATAGTTAAAGATTACGCTTTCTGCTTCAAGATAAAAGTCACATGGGACGAAGATAGTTTGCAGTAGTTCACTATCAGGGTGGTAAAAGCTCAGTTCAGCCGCATGCAGCTCAAGTCGTTCAGAAAACTCAAATGCTTCCCCTTCAGAGTAAAACTCATCGCCAACAATAGGGTGCCCTAAAGCCTGCATATGAACTCTTAATTGATGAGAGCGTCCTGTTATCGGCAATAGACGGACAATCGAGGTTTTCTCCTCGCGTTTCACAACCTGATAGCGGGTCTGGGAAGGTTTTCCATGCTCAAAACAGACTTTTTGTCTTGGTCGGTTTGGCCAGTCACAAATCAGGGGTAAATCGACTTCGCCTTCATCTTGTTGTGGATGCCCCCACACTCTCGCGTAGTAAACTTTATGGGTTAAGCGATATTGAAACTGCTTTTTGAGCGAGCGCTCCGCCTGTTTGTTCTTTGCCAAAACCATCAGGCCCGAGGTATCCATATCCAATCGATGCACGACCTGAATGTCAGGATAAGTCTCAACCAGTCGTGACCAGATACTGTCATAGTGCTCTTCCAATCGGCCGGGAACCGAAAGCAGACCAGACGGTTTGTTCACTGCCAGTATCTGCTCATCTTGATAGATGATATCAACCCAAGGATCTGTCGGTGGGTTGTACTCTAACATTGCCATACTACTACCTAATAAAAACCCAGCATCATGCTGGGTTTAATCTTGTTAAACGGATACCGGTTAGTTGTGAGAAACCACAATCATACGTAGCGAATCGAGCTGGTACTGCGCCTGGCTAATGTAGCCAGTTAGCTGTTTAATCTGCTCATCAATCGCTTCAATTTCTTCATCACGGATATTCGGGTTAACCGCTTTAAGTGCCTGAAGACGCTCCAGCTCAGTATTTAAGCTCGCTTGCATCTCTTGTTGAGCCTGCTTACGAATCGCTTCAACTTTCTCGACAATCAGAGTTTCACCCGCTTCGATCATCTGGTGAACTTGCGCCTGTACCGAAGAAACCAGTTTCGTCGCAATATGACGACCAACAGGGCTTAGCTGACGGTTGAAGCTTTCAAACTCAACCTGCGCCGACAAATCATTACCTTTGCCATCCAGCATCAGGCGGATTGGAGTGGTCGGAAGGAAACGACTGATACCACTACGCTTCGGCGCCTGAGCATCAACCTTGTAAACCAGTTCAAGCAACATAGTGCCGACTGGCAATGCTTTGTTTTTCAGCAGCGATACCGCAGTGGTACCTACACCTTCGCTCATCAGCAAATCGATACCACCCTGAATCATTGGGTGTTCCCAGCTGATAAAGTTCATATCTTCACGAGAAAGAGCGGTTTCGCGATCAAACGTGATAGTCGCACCTTCATAAGGCAGACCTGGGTAGCTTGGGACCAACATATGTTCAGAAGGCGTCACTACCAGTGCGTTTTCACCTTTGTCATCCTGATCCAAACCAATGGTATCAAACAGGCTCAGCGCAAAAGTCACCAGGTTAGTATCACCATCAGTCGCAGCAATCTTATCAACGATCGCTTGTGCTTTATCACCGCCATTAGAGTGCATCTCTAACAAGCGGTCACGGCCTTGTTCAAGCTGAGCTTTGAGCTCTTTGTTCATCAGTGCTGATTCAGCAATCACATCATCCAGATCACTTGTATCACCAGATGCCAGCATTTCAATCAGACGGTCTGCGTATTTGTCATAAACAGTGCGGCCTGTTGGGCAGGTTTCAGCAAAAGCATTAAGACCTTCATCAAACCAGCGCGCTAAAATCGCCTGAGAAGTACCTTGCAGGTAAGGAACGTGAATATCAATATCACGGTTCTGCCCGATACGGTCAAGACGACCAATACGCTGTTCAAGTAAGTCAGGGTTGAACGGTAAATCGAACATCACTAACTGGTTAGCAAATTGGAAGTTACGACCCTCTGAGCCGATTTCGCTACAGATAAGTACCTGAGCACCACCCTCTTCCTGAGCGAAGTAAGCCGCGGCTTTATCACGCTCAAGAATCGACATACCTTCGTGGAATACAGTGGCACGAATGCCTTCACGCTCACGCAAAGCTTGCTCAAGTTGCAGTGCTGTACTTGCGCGAGAAGCGATAACCAGAATTTTCTCGCTACGTTTCTCAGTGATTTTCTCTAGCAACCAGTTAACACGGCTATCAAACTGCCACCAGCTTGAATCTTCACCTTCAAACTCCTGAAAGATCTCTTCAGGATATAGATTCTTAAGCGCGCGAGCTTCTGAGCTCATCTTGCCACCAATCATGCCCGATACACGCATAGAAGTGGTGTATTGCTGCGGAATTGGCATTGGTAACAGGTGCACGTTACGTTTCGGGAAACCTTTAATCGCTGCGCGGGTGTTACGGAACAGAACACGACCAGTACCGTGGCGGTCCATTAGGTTATCGATCAGCTCTTGGCGTGCCGCCGCTTTTGCTTCTTCATCGCTATCGCTTTCAATAATGCGGAACAGAGGTTCTACGTCCTGTTCTGACAATAGCTCAGTGATTTGGTTTTTCGCGTCATCTGCCAGAGTCTGACCAGAGAACAGCGCACTCACTGAATCAGCAACTGGAGCGTATTGCTCTTCTTCTTTGACAAACTCCTGGTAATCAAAGAAACGGTCGGAATCAAGCAGACGCAGACGAGCAAAGTGACTCTCACGACCTAGCTGCTCAGGTGTTGCAGTTAGCAATAGTACGCCCGGAGTACGTTCAGCCAAACCTTCTACTACCTGATATTCACGGCTCGGTTGTTCTGGGCTCCACTCCAGGTGGTGCGCTTCATCGACAACCAGTAAGTCCCACTCGCCTTCTAACGCTTGCTCGAAGCGTTTGCGGCTCTTGCGCAGGAAGTCGAGTGAACAAAGTACATATTGCTGTGTATCAAATGGGTTATCCGAATCAGCGAATGCTTCAATACAACGCTCTTCATCAAAGATAGAGAAGTGCAGGTTGAAGCGACGCATCATCTCTACCAGCCACTGGTGCTGAAGGGTTTCAGGAACGACAATCAGGATACGCTCAGCGCGACCAGCTAAGACTTGCTGGTGGATAATCATGCCTGCTTCGATGGTTTTACCCAGACCAACTTCGTCAGCAAGAAGTACACGCGGCGCATGACGGCGACCCACTTCGTGCGCAATGTAAAGCTGATGAGGAATAAGACCTGCGCGCATACCACACAGACCACGCATTGGGCTCTTGTGCTGCTCATATTGGTTCATCAGTGCACGATAACGAAGCACAAAGTTGTCCATACGGTCGATTTGACCGGCATACAATTTATCTTGTGGCTTGTTAAAACGGATCTGGTTGCTAAGCATGATTTCGCGTAAAACCACACCTTCTTCGCCACTGTCTTCACGTAGACCTACGTAGCTAAATAGTCCTTGGTCTTCGACCACTTGCTCGACTCTCAGAGACCACCCTTGCTGGCTCTCAACTACATCACCAGCGTTAAAGGTTACTCGGGTTACAGGCGCATCATTTCGAGCGTAAACTCGGTTTTCTTCAGAAGCTGCAAACATTAGTGTCACAGTACGAGCATCCAATGCTACAACGGTTCCTAAACCTAGATCGCTCTCCGTATCGCTGATCCAGCGCTGGCCCAAAGCAAATGTCATGAATCGACTACCTCATCTAATTAGTTCGAAAATGGGTCTATTTATTTTAGTAACTCTTGCGCAACTTGAAAGGAAACTGACGAGGAAAAAAATAGGTCAGCCGCTGCGCCAAAAAAGGTCGCTCATCTTACTTGAAGCTGTGACATTGGTCACGTACAAAGGCCTCAAAAACCAACAATTTTTTGTTCAAGCTGAGGGTGACATCAAAGTGTAAGAAATCAGTGGCACTTCTAAAAGTGCGTGTTGAAAAAGCTGGTTATACTCAATAGTGAAACAGCATCATTTCACGTCAAGTTTCTGACTGGCACGACAGATGCATTCAAATAGGATGACGTTCAACACGGGTTTGCAGTATTTGTAGTCAAACCATCAGCGAACTCTGATTACCAGGCTACATCACTGCAAGCAACCGCAGAGATCCTCTTCATCACACCAATGAAGAGTAAGCAGGCCGCTTAATGGCAAGGAGACGCTTATGGGTGATACAGACCGGAAACTATTTGTCCTAGACACCAACATTCTTCTTCATGAACCACTCGCCATCTACTCATTTAAAGAACATGATGTCGTAATCCCAATGACCGTGCTCGAAGAGCTCGACCGAATCAAAGACAGTAAACGCGACGTTGCACGCGATGCTCGAGTCGCTATCCGGGCGCTGGAAGCAATGTTTAAAGATGCGACTCCAGATGAGATCTCTGAAGGCATCCCAATCAACAAAGATAAGGAAAATACCGGGCATATTGCCATTCTGGCAGACTTCGAGCTGCAAGAAACCGTCAAAGCGTTCGCCGATAAAGCTGGCGATAATCGTATTCTCAACGGTGTGCTCTACCTACAAAACAAGCGAGCACCTCGTGAAGTTATTCTTGTTACCAAAGACATCAACATGCGCTTACGAGCCAAAGGTGCAGGTGTAAGGTTTGTTGAAGACTATCGCACGGATCAGCTCATTGATGACGTGCAATACCTCACTAAAGGCTTCCAACAAATTGAAGGGGAGTTCTGGACTAACGTACAAGATGTCGAAAGCAAAACCTACGCAGGACGCACCTACCACACCATAGCGCGTGAGCCATTCGAACCAACCTACATCAATCAATACATGATCGATGAGGAGAGTGATTTTGCCGGACGTGTAGAAGAGATCGAGCAAGATCGGATCACGATAAAAGATCTCAGCCGCGAAAGAATGATGCATCGTCGCGCTTGGGATATCACTCCGAAAAATATCTATCAGGGAATGGCGCTGGATGCGCTACTCGATCCGGACATTGACTTGGTGATCCTGACCGGTGCTGCTGGTAGCGGCAAAACCTTACTCGCCCTCGCCTCTGCTTTGGAACAAACCATAGAGAAAGGCGTGTTTGACAAGATCATTGTTACCCGAAACACGCCCGACATCGGTGAAGCGATCGGCTTTTTACCGGGTAGTGAAGAGGAAAAGATGATGCCTTGGCTGGCCGCGGTCACCGACACCTTAGAGGCACTGCATAAGAATGATCACTGTACAGAAGGATCTCTGAAGTACATCTGCGACAAAGCCAATATCCAGTTTAAGTCGATCAACTTTATGCGTGGACGTTCGATCCAGAATGCCTTTGTATTGCTCGATGAGTGTCAGAACCTGACTGCATCGCAAATAAAAACCATCATCACACGTTGTGGCGAAGGTACGAAAATCGTTTGTTCAGGTAACCTGGCACAGATTGACTCCCACTATTTAACCCCGGTGACTTCAGGTTTGACCTATATGGTTGAGCGATTCAAAAACTTCGAAGGCAGTGCCAACATTCACCTTAATGGTGTTGTTCGAAGTCGATTGGCAGAATTTGCTGAAGAGAATTTATAGTCACTTTTGCCGAGATATAATTCATATCTCGGCATTTATTTAAAATAATTATTCACAAGCAATGGCTAAATATGTTTAACTAACTCCATTAATAGAATGAACATTCAGGACTGGAGCATGGCCTTTAATCTACGTAACAGAAATTTCCTTAAGCTACTCGATTTCACTCCCAAAGAAATTCAGTTTCTACTCGATCTCTCTGCGGATCTGAAGAAAGCTAAATACGCGGGAACCGAACAGAAAAAACTGGTCGGTAAAAACATCGCTCTGATCTTTGAAAAAGCCTCAACTCGTACCCGATGCGCATTTGAAGTAGCAGCCTTTGATCAAGGTGCGCAGGTTTCGTATATCGGCCCTTCTGGTTCTCAGATCGGTCATAAAGAATCAATGAAAGACACCGCTCGTGTTCTTGGTCGCATGTACGATGGCATTGAGTACCGTGGTTTTGGTCAACCTATCGTTGAAGAGCTGGGTCAATACGCGGGAGTTCCGGTTTGGAATGGTCTGACTGATGAATTCCACCCGACTCAAATCCTCGCAGATTTCCTGACCATGCTAGAGCATGGCCGCGGGAAACAACTCCATGAAATCAAATTCGCCTACCTTGGTGATGCGCGCAACAACATGGGTAACTCTTTGCTGGTTGGCGCTGCAAAAATGGGTATGGATATACGACTTGTCGCTCCCAAAGCTTTCTGGCCAGAAGAAGAGTTGGTTTCAACCTGCCAGCAAATCGCTAAGCAGACAGGGGCGAAAATTACGCTAACTGAAAACGTCGAAGAGGGCGTTAAAGGTTGTGACTACCTATACACCGATGTTTGGGTCTCAATGGGCGAAGCACCTGAAGCATGGGATGAACGTGTCGCTATGATGACACCATATCAAGTGAATATGGACGTCATAGCTAAGACTGGCAATCCACAGGTTAAATTCATGCACTGTTTGCCTGCTTTCCATAATGATGAAACCACTGTTGGTAAAGAAGTCGCAGAAAAGTATGGTATGAACGGTCTCGAAGTGACTGAAGAAGTGTTTGAGTCTGAGCATTCAATTGTCTTTGATGAGGCTGAGAACCGTATGCACACGATTAAAGCTGTGATGGTCGCCACACTTGGTAGCTGATCGCGAAGAATAATCGACACAAAAACCGTCGATGTAATCGCTTGCGTTCACCATTCTTCAGCGTATAATGCTCGGCAATTTGTCTGGAGATAGTAAAACAATGCCACGTAATTCGTGCTCTACAAAGCGTATTACACTGAGTAAGCCAACATGCTTACTGGGATTAGTTTTTTCTATTTTCACCGATTTCTAAAGCCTCCCTTAATGGGGGGCTTTTTTGTGCCTAAAATTCATGACTGGGAAGATGATTATGACAAACACGCTTTTTAACAAGCATATTATCTCAATTCCTGAGCTTTCACGTGCAGAGCTGGAATTGATTGTCAAAACGGCGGGAGAGCTGAAGGCTAAGCCTCAACCTGAGTTAATTAAGAACAAAGTTGTTGCCAGCTGCTTCTTCGAACCATCAACCCGTACTCGCCTATCGTTTGAAACTGCTATCCAGCGTATTGGTGGCGATGTGATTGGTTTCGATAATGGCGGTAACACTTCACTGGCTAAGAAAGGCGAAACTCTGGCGGACTCTGTTCAGGTTATCTCTTCATACGTCGACGCTTTCGTCATGCGCCATCCACAGGAAGGCGCTGCCCGTCTGGCCTCTGAGTTTTCAAACGGCGTACCTGTAATTAACGGTGGTGACGGTGCCAACCAGCACCCTACTCAAACCTTGCTTGACCTGTTCTCTATCGCTGAGACACAGGGACGCCTGGATGAACTTAACGTCGCCTTCGTTGGTGATTTGAAATACGGTCGTACTGTTCACTCCCTGACTCAGGCTCTGGCTAAGTTCAACAATGTACGCTTCTTCTTTATCGCACCTGAAGCGCTAGCAATGCCAGATTACATCTGTGAAGAGTTAGACGAAGCAGGCATTCAATATAGCCTGCACACAGATATGGAAAGCGTAATCCCAGACCTCGACGTTCTTTACATGACACGTGTACAGAAAGAGCGCTTTGACGAATCAGAATACGCTCATATTAAATCAGCATACATCCTGACAGCAGCAATGCTTGAAGGTGCGCGTGACAATCTTAAGGTTCTTCACCCGCTGCCGCGTGTCGATGAAATTACTGTAGATGTCGATAAAACACCCCACGCTTACTACTTTGAGCAGGCAGAAAATGGCGTCTACGCACGTCAGGCTCTACTTGCACTAGTACTTAATGAAACACTGTAATCGAGGAGAGAAACCATGAACAAAGAAACTCAATTGCAGGTTGAAGCAATTAAGAACGGTACGGTTATCGACCATATCCCGGCACAAATTGGCATCAAAGTACTCAAGCTGTTCTCAATGCACAAATCTCAGCAACGCGTAACTGTAGGCTTAAATCTGCCTTCATCGGCGCTGGGCCACAAAGATCTGCTAAAGATTGAAAATGTGTTTATTACTGAAGAGCAAGCGAGCAAACTTGCACTGTATGCCCCTCACGCAACAGTTAACCAGATTGAAGACTACGAGGTCGTTAAGAAACTTCCTTTAGAACTACCAGAGCAGGTCAATAACGTCTTTGAATGTCCAAATACGAACTGCATTACCCACGGTGAACCAGTGGAAAGCAGCTTTAAAGTATTTGAGAAGAAAGAGGATATTCGTCTTAAGTGTAAGTACTGTGAGAAAGTGTTCTCGCGTGAGATTGTTACCGAGCGCTAACTGATACTGCTCCGTTAACACAAAGTAAGAATTTGTCCCCGCTTGCCTCAAGCGGGGATTTTTACCTTTACGAAGCACGTAATTCGCGGCAAACTGAGTTCTCTTCCAGTAACCCTAAAAAGATGGAATATAACAATGACTAAAGTACTTCATACTGAATCAGCGCCTGCAGCTATCGGCCCATACGTACAAGGTGTTGACCTAGGCAACATGGTACTGACTTCTGGCCAAATCCCAGTAAATCCAGCGACAGGTGAAGTATCAGCTGACATCGCAGAACAAGCTCGTCAGTCTCTAGAAAACGTAAAAGCGGTAGTTGAGTCTTCTGGCCTGTCTGTAACAGACATCGTGAAGCTGACAGTATTCGTAAAAGATCTCAACGACTTCGGCACAGTAAACGAAGTTTACGGTAAGTTCTTCGATGAGCACAATGTTGCAAACTACCCTGCACGTTCATGTGTAGAAGTAGCACGTCTACCTAAAGATGTAGGCATCGAAATCGAAGCGATTGCCGTTCGTAAATAATCGACGCAGTTTCATTTAAAAAAGCGAGCTCTAGAGCTCGCTTTTTTATTTGTTCTCAGTAATAACGATCACAACCAATATGAAGTTGTGGGTCATCCATTAAATCGTCAATATCGACCTCAAATTTCTGGTGCGACACTCTTTCTTCTATGACGACCGCATGCGCACTTTCGTCCACTTCAAGTACAGTGCCTATCCCCTGACGGCATTCGACCAACATTCCTTTTTCCAGCTCACTAATATCCATCTTTTCTCTCCTCTGTTAATTACTAAGTACAGCAGGAAATGAGAAAGGATCAAAAAAGCCGACTCGAAAGTCGGCTTTTAATCATTTAATTCGGATTACTTGTTAACGAAGTCAACACCAGTCTGGATGTCACCGTTAAGTGTTTCAAGCATACCGTCTAGTGCAGATTTTTCGAAATCACTTAGCTCACCATAGCTTAGGATTTCTTCTACGCCGTCTTTGCCTAGTTTCACTGGCTGAGCGAAGAATGGTGCGTGCTCGCCGTCACCTTCAACGTATGCGTACTCAACAACTTCTTCACCTTGAAGTGCTTTAACAAGAGCAAGACCAAAGCGACATGCCGCCTGACCCATCGATAGAGTTGCACTACCGCCACCCGCTTTAGCTTCAACAACTTCAGTACCCGCGTTTTGGATACGCTTAGTCAGAGCTTCAACTTCTTCAGCAGTAAACTCAACACCTTCAACCTGAGAAAGTAGAGGAAGAATAGTTACGCCAGAGTGACCACCAATAACGGGTACACGTACTTCGCCTGGATCTTTGTCTTTTAGATCAGCAACGAATGTTTCTGAACGAATAACGTCAAGTGTTGTTACACCGAATAGGCGACGCTTGTCGTAAACACCCGCTTGCTTAAGAACTTCCGCTGCAATTGGCACTGTAGTGTTAACTGGGTTAGTAATGATACCAACCATTGCTTTAGGACAAACGTCCGCGATGCGTTGAGCAAGAGACTTAACGATGCCTGCGTTTACGTTAAATAGATCCGCACGATCCATACCCGGCTTACGTGCAACACCTGCAGAGATCAGGACAACATCTGCACCTTCTAGTGCAGGCGTTGGATCTTCACCAGCATAACCTTTGATAGATACTGGCGTTGGGATGTGGCTAAGATCAGCAGCAACACCTGGAGTAACAGGTGCAATGTCGTATAGAGCTAGATCTGAACCAGCAGGAAGACGGTTTTTAAGTAGAAGGGCTAGGGCTTGACCGATGCCACCAGCGGCACCAATAACAGCTACTTTCATCGTAATTCTCCTTGAGAAGATTCTCTTATATTGTTTTGTAGGGCGATTTAAAATCAGCTGCGTTCAAGCTAAACCAATCACAACCTGATTACAATCAATTAACGTCAGCTTTGCGACCTTGCGCAATCCGACAAAAGCGTGCTACACGCGTTGCGGCTATTATGATCTCCTTTGCCTTTGATGACAAAGATTTAAGCGACTTTTTCCACCCTATTAGCCGCAATGTTTACAGTGATATGCTAGACAGAATTCAGGCTTACCGTTGGCACAATGTGCATAGCTATGCGAGAATATTCACTTGCTTTTTATCATTACCAACATAGAAAGAGAACCATGCGCCATTCAGAAAAACAAGATAACCTCGTTCGCGCTTTCAAAGCCCTGCTAAAAGAAGAACGTTTTGGCTCCCAAGGCGATATTGTGGAAGCTCTTAAAAACGAAGGGTTTGAGAATATCAACCAATCGAAAGTCTCACGTATGCTGACCAAGTTTGGGGCTGTACGTACCCGCAATGCAAAAATGGAAATGGTATATTGCCTTCCAGCAGAGCTTGGCGTACCAACAGTTTCAAGCTCTCTGCGTGAACTTGTCCTGGATATCGACCATAACAACGCGCTAGTTGTTATCCATACAGGCCCGGGGGCAGCGCAATTAATCGCGCGTCTGCTAGATTCTCTTGGCAAAGCGGAAGGTATTTTAGGTGTTGTTGCTGGCGACGATACTATTTTCATTACGCCAACGTTATCCATCACTACTGAACAACTTTTTGCCTCTGTGTGTGACCTATTTGAATACACTGGCTAGTTTCATATAAATCGCCAAAATATAAATCGCGCCGCCAATTTAGCGGCGTGATTCAGATCACATCTTAAATAAATCATACTTTAGTTTAATGCTCAATATAACCTCATGATTTTCAAAGGGTTTAATCATTAAACAATCACTACAAATTGTTCAAACAACTAGGCTAATTGTCTATATTTTTTAACAATCGTGTAATTATGTGCCAATTTTTTGATATTATTCAGCCGCTTTTTCAACATACGGATTGAAAAAGATGCCGTTTCCGTTAATAGGAAACTCCCACAGCAACTACACTTGCTTAGGGTTAATAATGAATAAAGGAAGGGAAATTCATGGCATTGAACAAACTTATTAAAGTTGGTGCGATTGCAGCCGCTGTTATGGGCGCTGGCGCAGTTAACGCTCAAGAGTTCATCACTATCGGTACTGGCTCTGTAACAGGTGTTTACTACCCAACTGGTGGTGCTATCTGTAAGCTAGTTAACAAAGGTCGTAAAGAGCACAACATCCGTTGTTCTGTAGAATCAACTGGTGGTTCGATTTACAACGTAAACACTATGCGAGCAGGTGAACTAGACTTCGGTATCGTTCAGTCTGACTGGCAGTACCACGGCTACAACGGTACAAGTAAGTTTGCTGAGCAAGGCCCGTACAAAGAACTACGTGCGGTATTCTCTCTACACACAGAACCGTTCAACATCATCGCGCGTAGCGATGCTGGTATCGACAACGTTTCTGACCTTAAAGGCAAGCGTGTAAACATTGGTAACCCAGGCTCTGGTGACCGTGCAACTATGGGTGTTGTAATGGAAGCAATGGGCTGGACTAACGAAGACTTCAAACTGGCTTCTGAACTTAAAGGTTCTGAGCGTTCACAAGCTCTTTGTGACAACAAGATTGACGCGTTCGTTTACGTAGTTGGCCATCCGAATGGATCTATCAAAGAAGCAACAACTTCATGTGATGCGAAACTAGTTTCTGCAACTGGTGCAAAAATCGATGAAATCGTTGCAAACAACCCTTACTACGCATACAGCACAGTTCCTGCTGGCATGTACCGTGGTACAGACAAAGACGTAAACAGCTTTGGTGTTGCGGCAACTATGGTTACTTCAACAGCAGTTTCAGATGAAGTGGCTTACAACGTTGCAAAATCTGTATTCGAAAACTTCGACACGTTCAAACGCCTACACCCTGCGTTTGCTAACCTGAAGAAAGAAGACATGGTTCAAGCAGGTCTTTCTATCCCTCTACACCCAGGTGCGGAGAAGTACTACAAAGAGATCGGCCTACTTAAGTAAGCACTCTTTGATGGCCAAGGGGGCACATGCCTCCTTGGTTAATACTCGAACTAGTCTCAGCACTAGACTCTATCTTTGAGTTTCACCATCTTGAAACTCTGCCCCGTTTTATACCTAAGAAACCAAACTACTGAGCAATATTTCATCTTTTCACTACAATGAAAGATGCTAAATAAAGGTTCTCATAATCATAAATATACGGACCATTTATAATAAGGATTAAGTACATGTCGAAGACAACAACTCCGTCTCAAGATGTGCAAGAAATGGTAGCTCAATCCGATACTGGTGCGCGTGCTCCTTCTGGACTCTCAGGACGCATCCTTTGGTTTGTGCCGCTATGTTGGTCGCTATTCCAACTTTGGTACGCATCCCCTCTGCCGTTCATTTTCGATTTTGGCGTACTCAACGATACTGAAGCACGATCTATCCATTTGATGTTCGCTGTTTTCCTTGCGTTTACAGCCTACCCAGCAATGAAGAATTCGCCGCGTGACCGCATTCCTGTCGTCGACTGGTTACTCGCGTTGGCAGGTAGTTTCTCAGCTGCCTACATCTATATTTTCTATACTGAGCTCGCTAACCGCTCAGGTGCGCCAACGACATTCGATATTGTCATCGCAGTGTCTGGTATGCTGCTACTGCTAGAAGCAACCCGTCGCGCGCTTGGTCCACCACTGATGGTAGTAGCAGCCGTATTCCTGCTCTACACCTTTGGCGGCCCTCACATGCCGGACGTTATTGCTCATAAAGGTGCCAGCCTTAACAAAGCCATGTCACACCTATGGTTAACGACTGAAGGTGTATTCGGTGTCGCACTGGGCGTTTCAACCTCATTCGTATTCCTGTTTGTACTGTTTGGCGCGATGCTAGAACGTGCAGGTGCCGGTGCATACTTTATTAAAGTGGCCTTCTCTCTGCTTGGTCATATGAAAGGCGGTCCGGCTAAAGCAGCAGTCGTCGCTTCAGGTCTGTCTGGTTTGGTATCTGGTTCATCCATTGCCAACGTAGTAACAACCGGTACTTTCACTATTCCTTTGATGAAGCGCGTTGGCTTCCCAGGCACTAAAGCAGGCGCTGTTGAAGTAGCGGCTTCAACCAACGGTCAGCTGACACCACCGATCATGGGTGCGGCTGCGTTTCTAATGGTTGAGTATGTGGGCATTTCGTATGTTGAAGTGATTAAAGCAGCCATTCTTCCTGCTCTGATCTCATACATCGCTCTAATCTACATTGTTCACCTTGAAGCTTGTAAGGCTGGTATGACAGGTCTGCCTCGTCGTCATACTCCTAAATTCATCCATAGCCTACTCTCTTTCACAGGGACGATTTTAGGCCTTTGTATTATCAGTGCTGCGGTCTACTACGGTGTAGGCTGGACGAAAGATGTATTCGGCGAAGCTGCAACCCCAATCGTGACGGTTGCCCTACTAGTCGCTTATGTAGCGCTGGTAAACGTTTCAGCTAAATACGCTAAAGAAGGCGCTATCGAGATTGATGCTGAGCTGACAGAAGTTCCGGACCCGGGTCCAACCATTAAGTCAGGTCTGCACTACCTACTACCTATCGTAGTGTTAGTTTGGTGTCTGACCGTTGAGCGCTTCTCGCCAGGCCTTTCTGCATTCTGGGCAACGGTGTTCATGATCTTTATTTTGATCACTCAACGTCCACTTATCGCGATCCTGTCTAAGCAAGGTTCTATTGCAGAGCAGACTAAAGATGGCTTCGTTGATCTGGCTGAGAGTTTGGTTTCTGGTGCGCGTAACATGATCGGTATCGGTGTTGCGACGGCTGCAGCAGGTACAGTTGTTGGCGTAGTAACGCTAACAGGTATCGGCCTTGTGATGACAGACTTCGTCGAGTTTATCTCTGGCGGTAACATCATTCTAATGCTGCTGTTTACTGCAGTAATTAGTTTGATTCTGGGTATGGGTCTGCCAACCACAGCAAACTACATTGTTGTATCAACTCTGATGGCGCCAGTAATCGTAACTCTTGGTGCACAAAGTGGTTTAATCATTCCTCTGATTGCCGTTCACCTGTTCGTGTTCTACTTCGGTATTCTGGCCGATGATACGCCACCTGTAGGTCTGGCAGCTTTCGCCGCTGCGGCTATTGCTAAGTCAGATCCTATCCGCACTGGTATCCAGGGTTTCACCTACGATATCCGTACTGCAATCTTGCCATTTATGTTTATCTTCAATACTCAACTATTGTTGATGGGCATTGATAGTTGGTGGCATTTATTGCTTACGATCATATCGTCTGTGATAGCAATGCTGATATTCTCAGCTGCAACTCAGGGTTGGTGGTTCACTAAGAACAAATGGTGGGAAACGGTTCTACTGCTGGTTCTTACGTTTACATTCTTCCGCCCGGGTTTCTGGTGGGATCAAATCTACCCAGCAAAAGTACTTTACCCTGGAACTGAGATTGCGCAGGTTACCGAAACTCTGCATGTAGGCGAAAGTATTGAACTGATCGTTGCTGGTGAAAACCTTGAAGGTGATTTCATTTCGAAGACGGTACGCCTTCCATTTGAAGACAATGCAACAACTGCAGATGAACGTATCGCTTCAATGGGTCTGATGCTTAATGAAGTCGATGACCGTATGGTTGTAGATATGGTTGAATTTGGTAGTCCTGCGGAAGCGGCTGGTGTCGACTTCGACTGGGAAATCAGTTCAGTAGTAACTAAAGCAGATCGTCCAATGAAAGAGTGGGTTTTCATTCCTGCACTGCTCATTTTGTTCGGCCTTGCTTTCAACCAGAAACGACGAGCTCGAAAGGAACAACTGAGCGCGTAACTTAGTCAGCCCCACTCTAGATTGTGGGGCTACACTTAAACTAAGGATGCATTAAACCACCGCATTGATCTGTTTTAATCGGTGATAATGAAGAGAAATAACAATGTATAAGCAAATTCTTGTTCCCGTCGATCTAAATGATAAAGGCTTTTCTGATAAGGCTGTTGAGCTTGCCGTCTGGCATGCAAAACATTCAAACGCGGTTGTTCACCTTTTGAATGTACTGCCTGGTATTCATATGTCGATGGTGGCTAGCTACTTCCCTAAAGATGCTGCACTAAAAATGAAAGCCGACGTTGAAGCTCAGCTTAAAGAGTTCGCAGTAGAGAACATTGAAGAAGATGTTGTTTACAAGGTGCATGTAGCTGAAGGTAAGCCTTACTCAACTATTCTCGATTTTGCTGAAAAGCTAGGCGCAGACCTTATCGTTATGCCAAGCCACAAGCGTTCGAAAATAGATAAGGTGGTACTTGGTTCAGTAGCAAGTAAAGTGGTACAGAACTCACCAATCAACGTTTTGGTCGTTAAGCCACAAGGCTGATCATTGTCGTTATGGATGCAAAAAAAGGGTGCGATTATCGCACCCTTTTTTTAATAGGTTTTATCTATTGAAAGTATCGAATCAAGCAAATTTATTTAATGCGAATAATTATCAATAATAGCTCCTATAGAAAACAACATGAGCTACCAAGATGAAAAAGACACTAACATTCGCATCACTTCACTTTACGATTGCATTTACAGTGGCGTACCTACTGACGGGTGATCTTCTCATCGGTAGCTTGATCGCCATGATCGAACCATCGGTAAACACAGTCGCTTTCTACTTTCACGAACGAATCTGGCAAAAAAGCCGGGCTCTGCAATCTCTGGCCCGCTCAGCAAAAGTGAAAACCACCAGCTTTGCGATTGTTCACTTCAGTGTTGCATTTGGCGTGGTGTATTTAATGACTGGAGATGCGTTTGTTGGCGGTATCATGGCAGCGATTGAACCTACCATTAATACCTTTGCTTACTACTTCCACGAGAAAGTGTGGTTACGTAAGCAAGACACCACACTTCAATGGCAGTGCAGCCACGCTTAAAGTGGATAGTGGGAAACACACATATCTTTACTGAGCCCAATGTGAAAACGTTGGGTTTGGCCATCCAAAGAAACCTCTAACAGGTAAAGATCCTCCAGTTTCGGTTCAACACTATCGGCATAAATAGGTGCTTCGATCTGAAATAATGCACTAGCATGGTTATCACGAACATCGATAGGCAGATGGTAAGTCATACCGTTGAACTTAACCGATGCTGAAACTAACCCTGGAGAGTAAGTGGTATAGTGAAGATCGACCATAAATTCACAGCCGCCACCGTGGTGCCAGATTTGCTCTGTAGTAACATGCTCCAGGCGAACATTGCGGATGAACTGTAGATAAGGTACCTGCCAGATTCCGATACGCTCATCTTGGCTTTGATAGTCAGCGCTGCCCAGATGGCAAAGGTCATTGCTCTCTTCTTCAGCCAGCAACCAGTCATCTTCATCCTGAAGAAACAGGATTTCAAACCGGTTACGACCCATCTGCAGATAGGGACGAATATCTTTTTTATAAACAGGTTGCGATTTATCGCAGTCGAATACGGCAACACCATTCACTCGCACTTCGGCATGATAATCGACGCCACCAATGATCAGATCAACAGATGGAAACGCAAGCATGGCTTCATCCACCTCGATATCATGCATCAAGTGCCATTCCTGTTCTGCAATCTCTTGTTCAGAAAAGCTGTCAGGCAATACCTGACTTAAGGGTGCAGGAAAAGTGATGTCATCCTGTGGGATGGATAAGTCAGTCAGTGGTGATACTTGCCAAAGGCCCGCAAGTGAGAATTCCATAGCTGTAAATCTTGTCCTAGATCAAAGTTGCCTGATTATAATGCTAATCTACAGACAAAAGATATAAACCCTTTGCGACAAAACGAAAATACCAGCCGAGTGGCTGGTATTTTGTATTCGTTGATGAGTCAGAGATTACTCTTCGTCGTCATCTTCTTCTGGGTAAAGTGCGTCTTCACCTTCATAGTAAGTACCCCATCCATCGTAAATGATGTCGTACTTCTCAGCCAGATGAACCAGTTTTTCAACCTGAGCATCAATAGCTTCAGCATTTAACGCTGATTCCATTGTCGCATCGCAGCATAGTAGCTTGTTGCCATCTTCGTCTTCTGTTTCTTCTGCTTCAAGAACTTCAAAACCCATCTTGAACGCTTCAACGACTGCTTTTTCCAGCGTGTTAAAGTCTTCTGCAAAGAGATGGTGCTCGATCTCGTACAGGGCATCTGGATCACTGCCATCTTCTAATAAGGCTTGAATGATTCCGCGAGTCTCTTCCTTTTGAATCTCAATTAATTCTTCGACAGATAGATATTCATCTTCGTGAGACATATTTCGTGCTCCAGATAGTGACAAAGTTGATCGTAATTAACAGCGACGAAATATCGCATGGATCCGAAAAAATTACTACCCGGAATATGGCAGGATCCAGATCTTTCTGCTGTTAGCACATCAGGTTCAAGTAAGATCGACCTCACAAGATTGCAAATTAACAATTTTTTATCATTTGGTTGATTCAGAATTATCTATCTGTCGACGACTAAACTCAGCATTAAGTCCTTTATGCGTTTTTATGACCCCTTGCTGCATATCCACACTCCTATCCAGTTTGCATAAAAACATAGCCAATCAGATCCCATTAACGGAAATGTGAATAGCTATGCTTTGCAGGTCAAATAATCCGCATTTATACCAACTGAGGATAACGCATAGCAACGCACTCTTTCAGCCTCCTATCCCAACCCCAACAACAAATTAAAGCGCCAAAAATAAATATAAATACAACATAAACACCTAACAAATAAGTTTTATCAGGCATTTTAGACCAGTTTCATAACTTGCATGTTTATAACAAACTTGTCATAAATACGCTCTAAAATTAAATGTAAGGATACAAAATGAGTAAGTTGTACGTAGGCTCAGAAGTTGGTCAATTAAGACGAGTACTGTTAAACCGTCCGGAACGAGCACTCACACACCTCACCCCATCAAACTGTCATGAACTACTATTTGATGACGTTCTCGCTGTAGAAGCAGCAGGGGAAGAGCATGATAAATTTGCCCAAACGCTAACCTCTCAGGGAGTAGAAGTTCTACTGCTACACGACTTACTTGTAGAAACCCTAGCTGTAGAAGAAGCTAAGACCTGGTTACTTAACACTCAAATTTCTGATTTCCGTTACGGTCCGACTTTTGCCAAGGACTTACGTAACTATCTTTCAGATATGGACAACGAGCACTTAGCAACAGTACTGCTAGGCGGCTTAGCTTATTCAGAGCTTCCTATCCAGTCAGCCTCTATGCTGCCGCGTATGCATCGTCCGCTGGACTTTGTGATCGAACCTCTGCCAAACCACCTATTTACTCGTGATACCTCATGCTGGGTCTACGGTGGCGTTTCTCTTAACCCAATGATGAAACCAGCACGCCAACGTGAAACTAACCATTTGCGCGCGATTTATCGCTGGCACCCTGTGTTCGCGGGTCAGGACTTCATTAAATACTTTGGTGATGAAGATCTTCACTACGACAACGCTAACATTGAAGGCGGTGACGTTCTGGTTATTGGTAAAGGTGCAGTTCTGATTGGTATGTCTGAGCGTACTACTGCACAGGGCGTTGAAAATCTCGCAGCGAACCTGTTTAAGCATGGTCAGGCAAAAGAAGTGATCGCGATTGAACTGCCGAAGCACCGCTCTTGTATGCATCTTGATACAGTCATGACGCATATGGATATCGATACCTTCTCAGTCTACCCAGAGATCATGCGTAAGGATCTCAACACTTGGCGTCTGACCCCTAAAGATGACGGCGATATGAAGGTGGAGAAGGTACCTAGCTTTATCCACGCTATTGAGCAGGCTCTTGGGCTCGATTACCTTAAGATCATCACCACAGGTGGTGACAGCTACGAAGCCGAACGCGAGCAGTGGAATGACGCAAACAACGTACTAACGGTTAAACCAGGTGTCGTGATTGGTTATGAGCGTAATGTTTACACCAATGAGAAATACGACAAAGCAGGCATCGAAGTTCTGACTATTCCGGGCAACGAGCTTGGTCGCGGACGCGGCGGCGCTCGCTGTATGAGCTGTCCGATTGAGCGAGACGGGATTTAAAGCGAGAAGCGAGAAGCGAGAAGCGAGAAGCGAGAAGCGAGAAGCGAGAAGCGAGAAGCGAGAAGCGAGAAGCGAGAAGCGAGAAGCGAGAAGCGA
>Ga0209272_10000286_pt1 | contig 48702 bp, 38 predicted proteins | sample tdDd002_FD_187125 | JGI IMG/M metagenome (GOLD analysis project Ga0209272, IMG submission 187125) | Marine sediment microbial communities from the Atlantic coast under amendment with organic carbon and nitrate - tdDd00.2 (SPAdes)... | ecosystem: Environmental > Aquatic > Marine > Coastal >...
ACAAACTTGTAAAACACCTTGGAGAGCGTATAATGCTCGACAAGTCGGACGCGGGGTGGAGCAGCTTGGTAGCTCGTCGGGCTCATAACCCGAAGGTCGTCGGTTCAAATCCGGCCCCCGCAACCAAATCCCTTTTCTTTTATAGATAGTGGATTAGGACAAGTTTGCGTAGTAGCGATACTACGAGTTAAACGGCATAGATATCGTTTAACGTATCAGGGTCCAGCAACAAAAACCCCGACTTTTCGGGGTTTTTTGTTATCTAAATTTCCTTAATTGGATGTTTGGAGCTTTGCTTGGAATTTAAATTGGGCTCTGAGCCCTTTTTTTGTTTCTGGAGTGGTTAAAATGACTGGTTTAGAAAGACAACTTACTGAAATGCTTGAAGCTCCTGTAGCAGCATCAGGTTATGAGTTAGTTGGATTAGAATTTATTCGCGCAGGCGAGCATTCAACGTTACGTATTTTCATCGATCACGAGAACGGCATTAATGTCGAAGATTGTGCTGAAGTTAGCCGCCAAGTAAGTGCGGTTATGGACGTTGAAGATCCAATCACTGTGGCTTACAACCTTGAAGTGTCTTCACCAGGTTTAGAAAGACCTCTTTTCAAAGCTGCACACTATGAACAATTTATTGGTCACGAGGTAAGCATCGTTTTGAAGATGGCTGTTGGCAACCGTCGTAAGTGGAAAGGTGTAATCCACGCCGTCGATGGTGAGACAATCTCTGTTACTGTTGAAGGTAACGAAGAAGAGTTTGCTCTAAGCAACATCTCAAAAGCTAACCTGATCCCTAAATTTTAATTAAAGTCTTAGAGGCTATTTAAAATGAGTAAAGAAATTTTAGCGGTAGTAGAGGCAGTATCGAACGAAAAAGCGGTACCTCGTGAACGCATCTTTGAAGCCCTTGAAATTGCTCTAGCAACATCAACTAAGAAAAAACACGAAATGGAAATTGACGTTCGTGTTGAGATCGACCGTAAAACTGGTGAATTCGAAACTTTCCGTCGCTGGGAAGTAGTAGAAGTTGTAGAAAGCCCAACTAAAGAGATCTCTTTAGAAGCGGCTCAATACGAAGATCCAGAACTAAATATTGGTGACTTTGTTGAAGATGATATTGAGTCAGTGACGTTTGACCGTATTACGACTCAAACGGCTAAGCAAGTTATCGTACAGAAAGTACGTGAAGCTGAGCGTGCTCAAATCGTAGAACAGTTCATCGACAACGAAGGCGAGCTAGTTACTGGTGTTGTTAAGAAAGTAAACCGTGAAACGGTTGTTCTTGACCTAGGTAACAACGCTGAAGCGGTTATCCTACGTGATGACCAACTTCCTCGTGAAAACTTCCGTCCAGGTGACCGTGTTCGTGGTCTTCTGTACAAAGTTGCTCCAGAAGCTCGTGGCTTCCAGCTGTTCATCACACGCTCTAAGCCTGAAATGCTAGCTGAACTATTCCGTGTTGAAGTGCCAGAAATCGCTGAAGAGATCATCGAACTGAAAGGTGCAGCTCGTGATCCAGGTTCTCGCGCAAAAATCGCAGTTAAAACTAACGACAAGCGTATCGACCCTGTAGGTGCGTGTGTTGGTATGCGTGGTGCACGTGTACAAGCTGTATCTGGCGAGCTTGGTGGTGAGCGTATCGATATCGTACTTTGGGACGATAACCCAGCTCAGTTTGTTATCAACGCAATGGCTCCTGCTGACGTTGCTTCTATCATTGTTGATGAAGATGCAAACGCTATGGACATCGCTGTTGAAGCAGACAACCTAGCGCAAGCTATCGGCCGTAACGGTCAAAACGTACGCCTAGCGTCTCAACTAACTGGTTGGGAACTAAACGTAATGACAGTTGAAGATCTTCATAAGAAACACGCTGAAGAATCTCAAGCTGCAATCGAAAACTTCATGAAGCACCTAGATATTGAAGAAGACTTCGCTCAACTGCTTGTTGAAGAAGGTTTCTCAACGCTAGAAGAAGTTGCTTACGTTCCTGTAAACGAGCTTCTTGAAGTTGATGGTCTAGACGAAGACCTAGTAGAAGAACTACGTAGTCGTGCTAAGAATGCACTAACCACTCTTGCGCTTGCACAAGAAGAGTCTTTCGAAGGTGTTGAACCTGCAGAAGACCTACTAGGCCTAGAAGGTCTAGAGCGTGAGATGGCATTCAAACTGGCAGCAAAAGGTGTAGCAACACTAGAAGACCTTGCTGATCAGGGTATCGACGATATTGAAGGTATCGAAGGTCTAACCGAAGAACGTGCGGGTGAGCTAATCATGGCAGCTCGTAACATTTGTTGGTTCGGCGAAGACGCATAATTTTCAGCAAGGAGGAAGCGGCATGACACAAATTACTGTTAAAGCACTGAGTGAAGAAATTGGAACTCCAGTGGACCGCTTATTAGAACAACTTGCTGACGCTGGTATGAAGAAAGCGAGTAGTGATCAAGTTTCTGACGATGAGAAGCAGAAGCTTTTGACTCACCTTAAGAAAGAGCACGGTGACACTTCAGGTGAAACTGAGCCTACTCGCTTAACTCTACAGCGTAAAACTCGCAGCACACTGAGCGTGAATGCAGGTGGCGGCAAGAGTAAGGATGTTCAAGTAGAAGTACGTAAGAAGCGCACTTACGTGAAGCGCAGCACTATCGAAGACGAAGCAAAACGCGAAGCTGAGGATGCAGCGAAGCGTGAAGCCGAAGAGCTTGCGAAACGTGAAGCTGAAGAGCTTGCAAAACGTGAAGCTGCAGAGAAAGCACAACGCGAGGCCGAAGAGAAAGCGAAACGAGAAGCGGATGCAAAACGTGACGCTGAAGAGAAGGCACAACGCGTACAAGCTGATAAGGCTAAGAAAGACATGAATGCAAAAAATGCAGAAGTGAATACTCAAGCGAAGAAAGAAGCTGACGAACTTAAGCGTCGTCAGGAAGAAGAAGCACAGCGCAAAGCAGAGCAAGAAGCTGCGAAGCTTGTTGAAGAAGCTCGTAAGCTAGCTGAAGAAAACGAAGCGCGCTGGACTGAAGAAGAGAAGAAGAAGAAAGAGTTAGAGAACTCTGACTACCACGTAACGACTTCTACTTACGCTCGTGAAGCTGAAGATGCAGCTGACCGTAAAGAAGAAGGCGGTCGTCGTAAGAAGAAGAAAAAAGCTTCTAACAACGATGACCAAGGTCGTGGTGGCCGCAACCAGCGTGGCGGCAGAAACCGCAACAAAGGTAAGCTAGCTAAGCCAACTTCAATGCAACAAGGCTTCGATAAGACTGCAACAGTAGCGAAAGCTGACGTTGCTATCGGCGAAACGATCGTTGTTTCAGAACTTGCTAACAAGATGTCTGTTAAAGGCACAGAAGTTATCAAAGTAATGATGAAGATGGGCGCAATGGCGACTATCAACCAAGTGATCGATCAAGAAACAGCAGCGCTTGTTGCTGAAGAAATGGGCCACAAGGTAATCCTACGTAAAGAGAACGAGCTAGAAGAAGCGGTACTATCAGATCGTGATAACAGCGCAGAAGCAGTGCCTCGTGCTCCAGTAGTAACTATCATGGGTCACGTAGACCATGGTAAGACTTCTACACTTGACTACATCCGTAAAGCACACGTTGCTTCAGGTGAAGCGGGCGGTATCACACAGCACATCGGTGCATACCACGTTGAAACTGATAACGGCATGATTACTTTCCTTGATACTCCTGGACACGCTGCGTTTACAGCAATGCGTGCTCGTGGTGCTCAAGCGACAGATATCGTTGTTCTAGTAGTAGCAGCCGATGATGGCGTAATGCCACAAACAATCGAAGCAATCCAGCACGCGAAAGCGGCAGGCGTTCCTCTGATTGTTGCTGTGAACAAGATCGATAAAGAAGACGCGAATCCAGATAACGTTAAGAACGAGCTAGCTCAATACGACGTTATTCCTGAAGAGTGGGGCGGTGAGAACATGTTCGTTCACATCTCTGCAAAACAGGGTACAAACATCGAAGGTCTTCTAGAAACTATCCTTCTACAATCTGAAGTTCTTGAACTGACAGCGGTTGAAGAAGGCATGGCGTCTGGTGTTGTTGTTGAATCTCGTCTAGATAAAGGTCGTGGTCCAGTTGCAACAGTACTTGTTCAGTCTGGTACTCTAAACAAAGGTGATATCTTACTTTGTGGTCAAGAATATGGCCGTGTTCGTGCAATGCGCGATGAAAATGGTAAAGAAATCACTTCAGCTGGTCCTTCTATCCCTGTCGAAATCATCGGTCTATCTGGTGTGCCATCTTCAGGTGACGAAGCAACTGTAGTTCGTGATGAGCGTAAAGCTCGTGAAGTTGCAAACTACCGTCAAGGTAAATTCCGTGACGTGAAACTTGCTCGTCAGCAGAAATCTAAACTAGAGAACATGTTCTCTAACATGACCGCTGGTGAAGTTGCTGAGCTGAACGTTGTGCTAAAAGCTGACGTTCAAGGTTCTGTTGAAGCAATCGCAGACTCGCTACTGAAACTTTCTACTGAAGAAGTGAAAGTCAACATCGTAGGTTCTGGTGTTGGTGGTATTACTGAAACTGATGCAGTTCTTGCTGAAGCTTCAAACGCTATCATCCTTGGCTTTAACGTTCGTGCAGATGCATCAGCGCGTCGTGCAATCGAATCAGCTAACGTTGACTTACGTTACTACTCAATCATTTATCAATTGATTGATGAAGTTAAACAAGCAATGGGCGGTATGCTAGCTCCAGAATTCAAGCAAGAGATCATTGGTCTTGCTGAAGTTCGTGACGTATTTAAGTCACCTAAGCTGGGCGCAATCGCTGGTTGTATGGTTACAGAAGGCACCATCAAGCGTAGCAACCCAATCCGTGTACTACGTGAAAACGTTGTTATCTACGAAGGTGAACTAGAGTCACTACGCCGCTTCAAAGACGACGTTCAAGAAGTTAAGAACGGCTACGAATGTGGTATCGGCGTTAAGAACTACAACGATGTTCGCGTTGGCGACCAAATCGAAGTATTCGAAATCGTTGAAGTTAAACGTACTCTAGACTAATTGACTAGGATTACTGGCTTACTCTTTGATGAATAAGCCGTAATTGGTTGTTGAATACGCCATGGGGGGCTGGAATTTATCCATCCCCCCATTCTTTCTAATAAGAGAAAAGATATGTCAAAAGAATTTAGCCGCACGCAGCGTGTTGCACAGCAGCTGCAAAAAGAACTAGCGATGATCCTTCAGCGCGAAGTTCGTGATTCTCGCCTCGGTATGGTGACCATCTCTGATGTAGAAGTGTCACGTGACTTAGCTTACGCAAAAGTATTCGTTACTTTCCTATGCGTTGGCGAGCAAACACCAGAATCTTGCCTAGAAGCACTGCGTGAGCACGAAGTGCACATTCGTATGATGCTAGGTAAGCGCATTCGCCTACGTCTAACACCTGAAGTTCGTTTCTACTACGATAATACTCTTGTTGAGGGTATGCGTATGTCGAACCTTGTGTCTGAAGTGGTTAGCGAAGATAAGCGCAAGCAGCAAGATTCAGGTCGTGAAGAAGATCAGGCAGGTGAAGAGTAATGGCTCGTCGTCGTAAAGGTCGTCCAATTAATGGCGTTATCCTTCTGGATAAACCAACAGGCATTTCATCTAATGATGCACTGCAAAAAGTAAAGCGTGTTTACTTTGCAGAAAAAGCAGGTCATACCGGTGCTCTGGATCCCCTAGCGACAGGTATGCTGCCAATTTGCCTTGGTGAAGCAACCAAGTTTTCTCAGTTCTTACTTGATTCAGATAAGCGTTACCGAGTGATTGCTAAGCTAGGTGAGCGCACTGATACATCAGATTCTGATGGTGAGGTTGTTGAGACTCGTCCAGTGGATGTGTCTCTAGAGAAGCTAGAAGCATCTATCGATAAGTTCCGTGGTGAGTCTGACCAAGTACCGTCAATGTTTTCGGCGTTGAAGTATCAAGGTAAGCCATTGTACGAATATGCTCGTAAAGGCATTGAAGTACCGCGTGAATCTCGCAAGATTACAGTCTATGAAATTGTACTGCATCGCTTTGAAGGTGATGAAGTCGAGATGGAAGTTCACTGCTCTAAAGGCACTTACATCCGTACTATCGTTGATGACTTGGGTGAAATGCTTGGTTGTGGTGCTCACGTGACTATGCTTCGTCGTACTGGAGTTGCAAAGTATCCTTACGAGAAGATGGTGACGCTTGAGCAGCTCAATGAACTACTTGAGCAAGCACACCGTGATGAAGTGGCACCAAAAGAGCTGCTTGATCCGCTGCTATTGCCAATGGATACCGCAGTTGAAGATTTGCCAGAGGTGAATTTGAATGCTGAGTTAACCAATTTAGTGCAGCACGGTATGCCAGTACAAGTATTAGGCGCACCAGAAGGAACACCTCTACGTATGACTTCTGGTGAAGAGAAACTGTTTATTGGTGTGGCAGAAGTTAATGGTGACGGTAAGGTTGCGCCTAAGCGCCTTGTTGTTTTCCGTGATGAAGCTGAGCAGTAATTTGCTTTCCCGCTAATAAAAAAACCGAAGCCTAATGCTTCGGTTTTTTTATATCTGGCCACTAAATAGCTACTCGATAAGGCCGCTTTGTTTTAGTTGCTCGCGCAGCTGGTCGGCGCGTTTACGGTTGACGCCAAAATCTGAATAGCCAACACGCGACTCTGAGCGAACCACCAGTGTGTCACCATCTATTTTCAACTCTAGGTCATCAACAAAGCGCATGATCTTCGAGGTGCACTCGATACGTAAGTAACCCCCTTCTTTGACTGCGGTTTTCGCCCCAGGTAGCTTAAGAGCAGCTTGCTCGATACTGTCTAGATTGGCATTTGTTGTTAGGGTAAACGGGGCGAGTTGATATTTCTCACGCTGGTCTTGGGTTGAGACACAGTTAGGTTTATCACCACAAGGTGAAGCAGTACGATCCGTCATGGTTTGAACTCCTTGGCTACAGGCGGTTAAACCCAACATAGCGATGGAAAGGAGAGCAGCTTTCTTCATGTTGAATTCCTGTTTGTTATTTTTGGCTTAATTATATGTAGCGCAAGAAAAAAGGATCCAATTGTAGGATCCTTTTGTGATGTTGATAGAGCTAAAATTCGAATTAGACGTCTAGGTAGTCGAGAATACCTTCTGCTGCTTTTCGCCCTTCGTCAATTGCGGTTACGACCAGATCCGAGCCGCGAACGGCATCACCACCAGCAAAGATCTTTTTATTGCTGGTTTGGAACATAAACTCTTGTTCCGCTGGAGCTTGGATGCGTCCCCATTGATCGAGTTCAACGCCATAAGGTTCAAGCCAAACCATTTTATGCGGCTGGAAACCAAATGCCATAATGACTGCATCCGCTTCAAGTATATGTTCACTGCCTTCAACTGGCTCTGGACGACGACGTCCAGCCTCATCTGGTTCGCCAAGTGCGGTCTTAACCACCTTAACACCAGAGACTTTTCCTGAACTATCCAGTTCAAGACCAAGAGGTTGCAGGTTGAACATAAAGTTAACCCCTTCCTCTTTAGCATTTTTCACCTCGCGGCGAGAGCCTGGCATATTGGCTTCATCTCGACGGTAAGCACAGATGACGTGATCTGCATTTTGGCGAATAGAAGTACGAACACAGTCCATGGCGGTATCACCACCACCAAGCACCACGACTTTCTTACCTTTCATATCAATGAATGGCTTGTCGTCCTCTAAATCCATTACTTTATAGGTATTGGAAATGAGGAAAGGCAGGGCGTCGTATACGCCGGGTGCATCTTCGTTTTCAAGACCTGCACGCATATTCTTGTAGGTACCAACGCCAAGAAATACCGCATCGTAGTCATTAATAAGTTGCTGCATTTGGATATCTTGGCCGACTTCAGTATTAAGGCGGAACTCAACACCCATTTCGCTAAAGACTTTGCGTCGGTTTTCCATCACCCCTTTTTCGAGCTTAAATGATGGGATACCGAAGGTGAGTAGCCCGCCAACTTCTGGGTAACGGTCAAATACGACAGGTTTAACACCATTGCGCACCAGAATGTCAGCCGCAGCAAGACCAGCCGGGCCAGCGCCAATAATTGCGACTTTCTTATCAGTCCATTCGACTTTCGACATGTCTGGTTTCCAGCCCATCTCAAAAGCTTTGTCAGTAATGTACTTTTCAATGTTACCGATCGTAACGGCACCAAAATCATCATTAAGCGTACAAGAACCTTCACACAGTCGGTCTTGTGGACATACTCGGCCACATACCTCAGGTAGGCTATTGGTTTGGTGAGACAATTCTACCGCTTCGATAATACGTCCCTCATTGGCTAGCTTTAGCCACTGAGGGATATAGTTGTGAACCGGACATTTCCATTCACAGTAAGGGTTACCACAATCTAAGCAGCGATCCGCTTGGGCAGTTGCTTGCTGCTTAGTAAAAGGTTCGTAGATTTCGACGAATTCAATCTTACGAATTTTAATTGGCTTTTTCGCAGGATCTACACGTTGTACGTCGATAAATTGGTATACGTTCTGGCTCATGTTCTATACATCCTCCATGACTTACTGGGCTTGAACGCGCAGTTCTGCAGCGCTGCGACTTTGGTGACCAAGCAGAGTGTTGAGATCTGCCGCTTTTGGTTTCACCAAGTAGAACTTTGGAATCCATTCATCAAAGTTCGCCAAAATATCTTCAGCATGCACTGAGCCGGTTTCTTCTAGGTGCTCCGCGATTAGACCACGCAGATGTTCTTGGTGAATATGTAAGTCAGATAGGGCAACTGCCTCAACTGACTCTTCATTTACACGGCCTTGGAAGTCCTCATTCTTATCCAATACGTAAGCAAAACCACCAGTCATACCAGCACCGAAGTTAACGCCAGTAGCGCCAAGTATCGCAACAATACCACCAGTCATGTACTCACACGCGTTATCGCCAGCACCTTCAATCACGGAAATCGTGCCTGAGTTACGTACTCCGAAACGTTCACCAGCGGTACCAGCGGCAAATAATTTACCTCCGGTTGCACCGTATAGACAAGTGTTACCAATGATGGTCGCTTCATTACACTTAAACGCTGTACCTTGGTGTGGTTTAATGACGATCTTACCACCAGCCATACCTTTGCCGACGTAGTCATTAGCGTCACCTGTTAGATAAAGCTCAACGCCTCCGGCATTCCAAACACCGAAAGACTGACCGGCAGTGCCATCTAGGTGGAGCTTAATTGGCTTGGCTGCCATACCTTGGTTGCCATAGCGCTTGGCGATTTCACCAGATAGGCGAGCACCAATGGAACGATCGGTATTGATGACGTTATAGAAGAAGTCTGCGGATTGCTTCGCTTCCACAGCGGCTAACGCATCTTCAATAATCTGTTGGTTTAGCTCTGCTTTATCAAACGGCGCATTAGGCTCCGTCCAGTAAACAGGGTGGCCTTGCGGTGACACTGGCGCTTCCAAGATATTTGAAAGGTCGAGCTTGCTCTGCTTCGCTGTCATCCCTTCTACTGCTTCTAGTAGATCAGTACGGCCAATTAAGTCAGTTAGCTTCTCAACACCAAGCTCAGCAAGGAGTTCACGTACTTCATCTGCTAGGCCGACAAAGTAGTTCATTACCATTTCCGGTAAGCCTTTGAAGTATTCTCTACGTAGGGTGTCATCTTGAGTTGCAACACCGGTCGCACAGTTATTTAAGTGGCAGATACGTAAGAACTTACAGCCCATTGCCACCATAGGCGCAGTACCAAAACCAAAGCTTTCAGCACCTAAGATTGCGGCTTTCACAACATCTAGACCTGTTTTAAGACCACCATCAACTTGTAGGCGAATCTTATGACGCAGGCCGTTTGCGACTAGTGCTTGCTGAGTTTCAGCTAGACCCAGTTCCCAAGGACTGCCCGCGTATTTTACCGAGGTCAGTGGGCTAGCAGCAGTACCGCCATCATAGCCGGAGATGGTGATAAGGTCGGCATAAGCTTTCGCAACACCAGTGGCGATAGTGCCAACACCCGGCTCAGAGACCAGTTTTACCGAAACTAGAGCGTTCGGGTTGACTTGTTTTAGGTCGAAGATTAGCTGGGCCAAATCTTCAATTGAATAAATGTCGTGGTGAGGTGGAGGTGAAATTAGTGTCACGCCCTGTACTGAGTAACGAAGTTTAGCGATCTCAGCAGTTACTTTATGACCCGGTAGCTGGCCACCTTCACCAGGTTTAGCACCTTGCGCCACTTTAATTTGCAGCACATCGGCATTGGTTAGGTAGTGCGGCGTAACACCAAAGCGGCCAGAAGCGATTTGCTTAATGCGCGAGTTACGTTCAGTACCGAAGCGACGAGGGTCTTCGCCACCTTCACCTGAGTTTGAGTAACCACCTAAACGGTTCATTGCAGTAGCAAGTGCTTCGTGTGCCTCTGGGCTGAGTGCACCAATAGACATCGCCGCCGAGTCGAAACGCTTAAACAGTTCCGTACTTGCTTCAATCTTCTCAAGTGGAAGGGGGGCGTCAGCCTTTTTCAACTGCATTAAGTCGCGCAGCATCGCACTAGGACGCTCATTTACCTGCTTAGCAAAACTCTTGTAGTCTGATGACTCACCAGATTTGACCGCTTGTTGTAGTGTGCCGACTACGTCAGGGTTGTAAGCATGGTACTCACCACCGTGAACGTATTTGAGTAATCCACCATGTTCAATCGGTTTACGTTTTGCCCATGCTTTACGAGATAGGTTGTAAATGTCTTGCTCGAAGTCTTCGAAGTTGGCGCCTTGAATACGTGTCGTAACGCCTTTAAAGCACAAGTTAACCACATCTTGGCTCAGACCAACCGCTTCAAACAGTTGTGAGCAGCGGTAGGAAGCAACCGTCGAGATACCCATCTTCGACATGATCTTATACAGACCCTTGTTGATGCCGTACTGGTAGTTCTGCATCACTTCACGGTAGCTCTTATCAATACCACCGTCGTCTATAACTTTACCCAATGCCTCGTAGGCTAGGTATGGGTAGACTGCAGTAGCACCAAAACCAAGTAAAACGGCAAACTGGTGAGGATCACGCACTGTACCTGTTTCTGCAATGATGTTGGCATCACAGCGTAGGTTGGCATCGATAAGGCGGCTTTGCACCGCGCCGACGGCCATCGCTGCCGGAATTGGTAACAAACCTTTTTTCAGGTTTCGGTCTGATAAAACAACCAAAACGGTGCCATCTTGTACCACTTCAACCGCTTGGTCACACAGGTCCTGAATTGCTTTCTCTAAGTCTTTCTCTTCAGGATCGTAATTAATATCTAAGATTGTGCTGCGGTAATGATCATCATTTAATTCGAGCAGTTGCTGCATATCAGAGTAAAGTAGAACTGGTGAGCCAAATGTCACGCGGTGGGCGTGTCCATCTGTCTCGCAAAAGACATTCATTTCTTGGCCAATACTGGTTGCCAATGACATAACATGCTTTTCACGTAGCGGGTCGATTGGCGGGTTCGTTACCTGAGCAAACTTCTGGCGGAAATAGTCAGTAACTAAACGCTCTTTAGAAGAAAGCACCGCCATAGGGGTATCATCACCCATTGAACCAACAGCTTCTTGGCCCATATCTCCAAGTACGCGTAGCACTTGATCGACTTCCTCGTTGCTCATCGCAAACTGTTTCTGGTAAGTCTTGAGCTGATCATCGGCGAAGCTGCGTTCACCCACTTTATCATCCGGTAATTCGGAGAATGGGGTCAATTTATGGACGTTGTTATCCATCCATTCGCGATAAGGGTGGCGACCTTTAAGGTCATTATCAATCTCGCTCGATTGCCATAGTTTACCGCGGCGAGTATCCACAACCAGAAGTTCACCTGGGCCTACACGGCCTTTTTCTGCGACTTCATCTGGCGCGTAATCCCAAATACCCACTTCAGATGCCAGTGTAATGAGCTTGTCTTTAGTAATTACATAGCGAGCAGGACGCAGGCCATTTCGGTCTAAGTTACATGCTGCGTAGCGACCATCAGATAAAACGATACCCGCAGGGCCATCCCACGGTTCCATGTGTTTGGAGTTAAAGTCGTAGAAGGCGCGTAGATCTGGATCCATATCTGGGTGATTTTGCCATGCTGGCGGAACCAGCATGCGCATCGCTCGGAAGATATCCATGCCGCCAGCTAAGAACAGATCCAGCATGTTATCGAGACTTGAAGAGTCTGATCCGGTTTCATTCACAAATGGTGCAGCGGTCTTTAGATCGGGCAGTAGTGGCGACGAAAACTTGTAAGCACGGGCGCGCGCCCACTGACGGTTACCTTCAATGGTATTGATTTCACCATTGTGGGCTAAATAGCGGAATGGTTGTGCAAGTGGCCAGCGTGGTTGAGTGTTGGTTGAGAAGCGCTGGTGGAACAGACAGATCGCCGATTCCATGCGAAGATCAGCAAGATCCAAGTAGAAGCGAGGCAGATCCGCAGGCATACATAGCCCTTTGTAGACCATCACTTGAGTCGACAAACTACAGATATAAAAGTCACTATCATCAGTGATCTGTTTTTCAATACGTCGACGGGCAATATAGAGGCGACGCTCAATATCGCGCTCGCGCCAACCGGCAGGAGCTGAGATAAATACTTGCTGAATGTTTGGCAGCGAATCAGCTGCAATTGGGCCAAGTACTGCTGAGTTAGTCGGGACTTCACGCCAACCTGAAACGGTCAAGGTCTCTTGCGCAAGTTCTTGGTTTATAACATCTTTAGCTGACTGTGCTTTAGCTGGATCTTGGTTGAAGAAAATCATACCTACAGCATATTGCTTGCCAAGGTTAAAGCCATTTTCTTCAGCAATTAAACGTAGGTAAGAGTCCGGTTTTTGTAGCAATAGGCCACAACCATCACCGGTTTTTCCATCTGCTGCGATACCGCCGCGGTGAGTCATGCGATCAAGTGCTGAAATAGCGGTACGTACCAATTTATGGCTTGGTTCACCTTCCATGTGTGCAATCAAGCCAAATCCACAGTTATCTTTTTCAAGATTAGGATCATATAGAGCCATTGCAATTCTCCCTTTGCTTCACCTGTCTCCCGACAGAACTACCAACATTAAAAGGGTTGGTATATATGACTAACTATTCGTTCTAATTGTTATTATTTGTATAAATATGCACTAAATTCCGTTAGAACTATTAACAAATATTGAGGAAATAATTTTCATCGACTTCACAACGTATAGGTTATTATGAAAAAGGTCAAGTTCTTGGTGGAAAATCATGCCAATGTGCGATTTACCACTTAATACGCTGTAATAGTCTATATAATTCAGAAGCTTAAGGTTTTTAATGTTACAATTTTGCAACATTATCTATTTCGGGAAAATAAAAAAGACCAGCACAATGTACTGGTCAAATCATAAAGTTTGGAAGGATTGTTTATTTAATCTTTGCCACCCAGAATCTACTATAGGAAGTCGCTTGGGTGGCTAGAGATTATGCAGATAGCATCAATGAGTCTGCTTTCGCCTCTAGGTTTGAATTGCCCATTAGGTAATCATCAATGGCGATAGCACATTCACGACCTTCGTTGATACAACGTACAACCAAAGACTGGCCAGTACGCATATCACCTGCGGCAAAGACGCCTTTTTGGTTAGTTGCAAAACCTTCTGTCGCAACGTTACCACGCTCATCAAGCTTGATATCTAGTTGAGCAAGAACACCTGTTGGTTCTGGGTGTAGGAAGCCCATTGCTAGGAATGCTAGATCACATGGAATAACACGCTCGCTGCCTTCGACTTCTTTGAAGCTTGGGCGCTCACCTGGTTTCGCATCTTCCCATACGATATCCGCAAGACGTAGGCCAGTAACTTCACCTTTGTCGTTACTGATAAACTCTTTAGTCAGAATGTTCCAATGACGATCGACACCTTCTTCGTGTGATGTCGATGTGCGTAGGATCATTGGGTACTGAGGCCAAGGCATATTTGCTGGACGTTTCTCTGGTGGAATCGGCATGATTTCAACTTGAGTAACGCTTGCAGCCTTATGGCGGTTAGAAGTACCAACACAGTCAGAACCAGTATCACCGCCACCGATAACCACAACATGCTTATCTTTAGCGTGAATTTCTTCACCCTTAAGATCCATATCGTTTGCACGGCGGTTGTTTTGGCCCAGGAACTCCATTGCGAAGTGGACACCTTTCAGCTCACGACCCGGTACTGGTAAATCACGAGGAACCGTTGAACCACCCGTTAGTAGCACGACATCAAACTCTTGACGTAGCTGCTGAGCATTTACGCTAACACCAACGTGTTGGTTTACTTTGAACTCAACGCCTGCTTCAACCATTAGGTTGATCTTACGATCAATCACATCCATACCCAGTTTAAAATCCGGAATGCCGAAACGTAGTAAGCCACCGACTTTTTCATCACGCTCGAATACTGTTACTGAGTGACCAGCACTGTTTAGTTGCTCTGCAGCAGCTAAACCAGCAGGGCCAGAACCTATGATTGCGATCGTTTTACCTGTGCGTGTACGAGGCGTTTTAGGTTTTGCGTACCCTTCACGGTACGCAGTTTCTACAATCGTCTTCTCGATATTACAGATAGTAATTGGATCTTGGTTGATGCCAAGAACACAAGCACTTTCACACGGAGCAGGACAAACTCGACCTGTGAACTCAGGGAAGTTGTTGGTCGAACTTAGAATATTCCACGCTTCTTCCCAGCTGTCACGGTAAACCGCGTCATTGAATTCAGGAATGATGTTACCAATCGGACAACCGTTGTGACAGAAAGGGACACCACAATCCATACAACGAGAAGCCTGAGTATTGATCTTGTCACCAAACTCTTCGTTAAGAACGAATTCTTTGTTGTTTTCAATACGAACTGATGGATCGACCTTCTGAGGAAGCTCGCGACCATGTTCTAAAAATCCAGTAGGCTTACCCATTATACTGCCTCCACTTGTTCCGTTTGTGCTTGCTCTGCTTCAGCCTTACGCTTTAGAAGTACCGCTTTGTAGTCACGCGGCATTACCTTAACCATAGAGGCTAGGCTTGCTTCAAAGTTATCAAGGAAAGACTGAGCAACTTCACTTCCTGTGAATTGAACCTGCTTAGTTAGCATCTCTTTCAGTAGTTCACGATCTTCTGCTTCGATAGGATCTAGGTCTACGAGTTCAGGGTTGAGCTTAGTTTCAAAGTCACCAGACTTGTCCCAAACGTAAGCCACACCGCCACTCATGCCTGCTGCAAAGTTACGACCTGTTGAGCCAAGGATTACAGCAACACCACCAGTCATGTATTCACAACCATGGTCACCGACACCTTCAACTACAACCTTTGCACCTGAGTTACGAACACAGAAACGCTCACCAGCCATACCGCGAATGTAAGACTCACCAGATGTTGCACCGTAGAAACATACGTTACCAACTACGATGTTATCTTCAGCGACGATGGTTGATTTTGCATCTGGGTAAAGCACTAGCGTACCGCCAGATAGACCTTTACCCCAGTAGTCGTTTGCGTCGCCTTCAACTTCGAACTTAACGCCCTTAGCAAGGAAAGCACCGAATGACTGACCCGCACTGCCGTTGAACTTAACGTTCATTGGCTGAGGTAGGCCTTGGTCTTTGTACACCTTAGAGATTTCGTTCGACAGCATGGTACCTGCAGAGCGGTCCGTGTTGATGATAGGGAATTCAGCGTTGACTGCTTCACCTTTCTCAAGCGCAGGGGTAGCTGCTTGAATCAACTTACGGTCGAGAACTTCTTCAAGGTTGTGATTTTGCTCTGTTTGGTTATAAACGCCATCATCTTCACGCGCTTGCTCGATATGTAGTACAGGCGTTAGATCTAGGTTCTTGTACTTCCAGTGGCCGATATCATCACGAACTTTCAGTTTGTGAGATTGACCCACCATCTCATCGATAGTGCGGTAGCCTAGCTCAGCCATCACTTCACGTAGACCTTCAGCCATGTATTGGAAGAAAGTCACAACGTCTTCTACGCGGCCATCGAAGCGCTCACGTAGCGTCTTGTTCTGAGTCGCGATACCAACAGGACAGGTGTTCTTATGACACTTACGCATCATGATACAGCCTTCAACAACCAATGCCGCTGTTGCCACGCCCCATTCTTCAGCACCCAGTAGTGTTGCTACTGCTAGGTCGCGAGGTGTCTTCATCTGACCATCAGACTGAACTACGATACGGTTACGTAGACCATTCTTAAGAAGCGTTTGGTGCGTTTCTGCTAGACCTAGCTCCCAAGGCAGACCTGTGTGACGGATAGACGACATTGGTGATGCGCCTGTACCGCCGTCGAAGCCAGCGATTAGAACAACGTCAGCTTTTGCTTTCGCAACACCAGAGGCGATCGTACCAACGCCTGCTTCCGATACTAGCTTCACGTTTACACGGCCAGCGCGGTTAGCGTTTTTCAAGTCGTAGATTAGCTGAGCCAAATCTTCGATTGAGTAGATGTCGTGGTGCGGCGGTGGTGAGATTAGACCTACACCCGGAGTCGAGTGACGTGTTGCACCGATCCAATCATCAACCTTATCACCTGGTAGCTGACCCCCTTCACCTGGTTTCGCACCTTGAGCCATCTTGATCTGTAGCTCATCAGCGTTAGTGAGGTAGTAAGACGTTACACCGAAGCGGCCTGAAGCAACCTGTTTGATTGCAGAGCGTTCCCAATCACCGTTTTCTTTGCGCTCGAAACGAGTTGGGTCTTCACCACCTTCACCCGAGTTAGATTTCGCACCGATGCGGTTCATCGCAACTGCTAGTGTTGAGTGTGCTTCGTAAGAGATAGAACCGAATGACATTGCACCTGTCGCGAAACGCTTAAGGATGTTTTCGATTGGCTCTACTTCTTCTAGCGGGATTGAACCTGCTGGGTTCTTAACAAAGTCTAGTTGGCTACGTAGCGTTGCTGCGTTATCGCCTTGATCATCAACCGCTTTCGCGTATTTCTTAAACTGAGCGTAGTCTTTGTTGCGCGTCGATTCTTGCAGTAGTGAGATAGTTTCAGGGTTAAACAGGTGTTTTTCACCACGCTGTTTCCACTGGTAAACACCACCCACATCAAGAACTTGTACTGGGATTTCACGAGTTGGGTAACCAATGCGGTGACGCACGAGAACTTCCTTCGCGATGTCATCGATCGTTAGACCTTGGATTCGTGAAACGGTACCAGTGAAGTATTTATCGACAACAGACTTGCTGATACCTAGTGCTTCAAAGATCTGTGCACCGTGGTAAGACTGCAGCGTTGAGATACCCATCTTCGAGAAGATCTTCAGTAGGCCGCCGTTGATCGACTTACGGTAGTTCTCAAATAGGTCACGGATATTGGTTTCAGGGTCAAGTTTCTTAGTGCGTTGCAGTTCCACCATAGTTTCGATAACTAGGTATGGGTTCACTGCGTTAGCACCGTAACCAACTAGCGTTGCGAAGTGGTGCGTCTCACGAGCATCACCTGTTTCAACCACGATGTCACACTTCGCACGTAGACCTTTACGGATCAGGTGGTGGTGAACGGCGCCAACTGCCAGCATTGCTGGAATCGCAGCGTGGTTAGAGTTAACAGCGCGGTCAGTTAGTAGGATGATTGAGTAACCATCGATCACTGCGTCTTCTGCATACTGACAGATACGCTTTAGTGCGCGCTCTAGTTTGCCTTCGTCTTCACTTGCTTGGAATACGATGTCTAACGTCTTCGCTTGAAGGTGCTCGTTATCGATAGCACGTAGCTTCTCAAGTTCAGAGTTAGATAGAACTGGTGACTCAAGCTCTACTTTTTGACAGTGTTCTGGAGACTCAGCAAGAAGGTTCTGATCCTTACCGAGGTAAGTGTTCAGTGACATAACCATACGCTCACGAATCGGGTCGATTGGCGGGTTAGTTACCTGAGCAAACAGCTGTTTAAAGTAGTTTGATAGATGTTGTGACTGGTGCGATAGAATCGCTAGCGGCCAGTCGGCACCCATTGCAGAAAGTGGCTCTTTACCATCTTTCGCCATGGGTACAATGATTTCGTTCACTTCTTCAGAGCTGACACCAAATGCTTGCTGCTTGTGTAGTAGCTTCTCTGGTGAAGGCTGGCTGAATTCGTTGCTCGCATCTGGCAGTTTCTTCAGGCTCAGTAGGTTTTCTTCAACCCACTTCTCGTAAGGCTGCGCTGACGCAATGCCATCTTTCACTTCTTCATCAGAAATGATGCGACCTTGTTCTAGGTCAGCAACGAAGATACGACCTGGTTGTAGACGACCACGGAACTCAACGTTCTCTGGTTCAATCTCAACAACACCAGACTCAGAAGCCATCACTAGGAAGTCATCTTTGGTCACGGTGTAGCGAGAAGGGCGTAGACCGTTACGGTCAAGGGTAGCACCTACTTGAACACCGTCAGTGAAACACACCGATGCAGGACCATCCCACGGTTCCATGACGTTCGCATGGTATTGGTAGAACGCGCGACGAGTTGGATCCATGTTTTTGTTTTCTTGCCATGCTTCAGGAATCATCATCATCAACGCATGTGGCAGGCTGCGACCAGATAGAACTAGGAGCTCTAATGCCATATCGAAGTTTGATGAATCCGAGCTGCCTTCCTGACAGATAGGCAGTAGCATGTCGATCTCTGCTTGAGTAAACAAGTCAGATTCGATGATTGCTTCACGAGCTTTCATCCAGTTCAGGTTACCGCGAACTGTGTTGATTTCACCATTGTGAGCAATGTAACGGAAAGGCTGAGCAAGACGCCAGCGTGGGAATGTATTGGTAGAGAAACGAGAGTGAACAAGCGCAAGCGCACTCACCATCGTTGGATTCTGTAGATCTAAGAAGTACTGTGGTACTTGCTCAGTAGTTAGCTGACCTTTGTACACCACTGTCTTGTAAGACATAGAGTTGATGTAGAAGTCATCGCCAATGTTTGACACGCTCTCAAGACAAACACGTACGGTGTAGTTACGCAGAACGTATAGCTTACGCTCTAGTTCTTCAGGTGTAATACCAGGACCACCAGAGATAAACACATGCTCAAATTGAGGTTCTGTACTTAGCGGGTCTGCACCGATCATAGAGTTGTCGGTAGGAAGAACGCGGTAACCGATAACGTCTAGCTCAAGACGTTGTGCATTGCGTTCTAAAATGTCACGACATTGTGCACGTTTGTGCTCATCTTTAGGGAAAAGTACAACACCAACACCATACTTCTCAAAAGAAGGCAGTTTAATACCGAGATTAACGGCTTCTTCTAAGAGAAATTCGTGAGGTTTTTGTAGCAAGATACCGGCACCGTCACCCGAACAAGGGTCACACCCTTGACCGCCACGGTGTTCCATACGTGCAAGCATATCTAATGCTTGAGTCACTACTGCGTGTGATTTGCGGTTTTTAAGGTGAGCAACAAAACCGATACCACAAGCGTCATGCTCCAGCTCTGGAGTATAAAGACCTTGTGATCTTTGCTCTCTATCTACCATGGATACATCCTTCCAGTTCAAATAGGCGCAATTGGGCTAGTCGAAACTAGTTCTACGTCCTGTCCTTTATTTTTATGATTCGAAGTCGCCTAGGTTGGTGACTTTGATTCCATTCCGTATCTCGCAGGAAAAATATTGCGAGAAAAACAATCCTTGGTGTAATCCATTTTTTTTGTATCACAATCTAGTGATTTATATAGGTGGGAGTTGGAAAACACCGATGTTTTGCCGACTTTCTATGTAATTTAAAATACATAAAAAAGCAAAACCTGTAAGTATCCTACAATTTAGTTAGGCGGAAATGCAATCAAAACTCGACTCTGTTGCCCACTTTTTTCGTCGTTTAAATGAATAATATGTTTAACTTTTGCGTAACAATTGGCTTGAGGCACGTTATTTCTGCATGTTTATTGACTTTGCTTAACTTATCGCCTGTTTGAAATCGTTACATTCCACGCTCGATTATTTTTCAAAACTGTAATTAAATTACATTAATCTTAATGATATTCATTTCGATCTACGGGTAAGAGTTAATATGCAACTTCATGAGCTGGTCAACACTATTGGGCAAGACTTACAACGTCGTTACGGAGAAAAGGTCCACAAGCTGACTTTGCATGGCGGTTTTAGCTGTCCCAATCGCGATGGCACCATAGGTCGTGGCGGTTGCACGTTTTGCAATGTAGCGTCATTTGCGGACGAAGAGGCTCAAGTAAAAAGCATTCATGATCAGTTGATTGATCGTGCAGGTGAGATTGATCGAGCGAAGAAGTATCTCGCTTACTTTCAAGCCTACACCAGCACATATGCCGAAGTGCAAGTACTGAAAAACATGTATGAGGAGGCCTTAAAAGCGGCCGATATTGTCGGTTTGTGTGTCGGTACTCGTCCCGATTGCGTGCCTGATGCGGTGTTAGATCTATTATCAGGCTATGTTGAGCAGGGATACGAAATTTGGTTGGAGTTAGGACTGCAGACAGCAAATAATCAGACGCTGAAACGCATTAATCGCGGTCATGATTTTGAATGCTACGCAGAGATTACCAAGCGAGCTAGAGCATTAGGTATTAAGGTGTGTACTCATTTAATAGTCGGTTTGCCGAAAGAGACGCGTGAAGACAATATTACCACTATGGAGCAGGTGCTGGCGGTCGGCACAGATGGCATCAAGCTACATGGCCTACATATTGTCGAAGGCAGTACCATGGCCAAAGCGTGGAAAGCGGGACGGCTTGAAGCTCCTGAACTAGACGAGTATGTCTCAATTGCTAGTGAAATGATCCGTATGACGCCACCCGAGGTGGTTTATCACCGAGTATCCTCTGCGGCAAGAAGGCCAACGCTACTTGCGCCGTTATGGTGTGAGAATCGATGGTTAGCTATGACGGAGATTGGTCGTGCTTTGAACCGAGATGGGGCTCAAGGGACACTAATGAATCAACCATTTATATATACAAAACCAATATTAAAGGCTGAATAGTAAGCAATAAGCTGATATCTTTTGTACCCTTATAATGGGTATATCATAGAGTTTGAGTATTGGGATGGAGCAAGTATTAGTTTGGTTGTGGGACACGACCCACGGGCATGGTTTTGATCTTGTTATCATCTTACTCGCTATTATTACTACTGCAGCGATCTATGCTCGCAACCAGGCTCATTTAGTTGAGTTGTTGGTTAGCACCCCTAATGCTTTACTCCTTATAGATAGCAAGAGTGGTGAATTGCTGATTGCCAACTCGGTCGCGAGCCAAGTACTCGGCGTTCGTCGGGTTGGCAATAATTTCATGTTGCCTGACCTTGTTACCCCGCAGTATTTACTGACTTCAGTATCCCCATTCACCGGACGTTTTTTTTCCTCTCACACCATCAGTTGGCCGATATCAAAAAGCCGTAGAATTAAGTTGGATGTGGTCGGGCGTAAGACCATTTTCCGCCGTCGAACGGTTTGGTTACTCTACTTTTCTACTCACCAAGAAACGGATACCGAGTTAAAGAATCAAGTGAATTCTTTATCGATTGTGAAGAGCGCGTTCGATAATTTATCTGAGCTGATTTTTATTAAAGATAAAGATGGTCGGATTATTTCGAGTAATCGAGCATTCCAACGTTTTTGGCATGATCGCGAAGACGAGGGCGTTGCTGATATCGAAGGAGTGATTAAGGGGCGTGCAAGTAAACGACGTTGGACCGTTACGCCAGATGGCCGAAGTTGTCTACTTGAGAGTTATCAAAGCGCACTGATCTCCGCTAGTGGTGAGAAAATCGGTACTTTGGGCATCAGTCACGATGTGACCGATTGGCATGATATGCAAAAGAGTCTGCGCGATGAGATGGAAAAGCGTAAAGATACCGAAGTCGCACTTGCCCAACGCGATACCATTTTACAAAATATCTTAGAATCTAGCCCGGACTCAATTGGTATCTTTAACGAGAACATGGTTTACCAAGCGTGTAATCAACCGTTTGTTAGAGCGCTTGGCATTGCCGAAGTGGATGATCTTATCGGTAAGCGTTTGCAAGATGTTATCCCTAACGAGTCATATAGCCGTCTATCTGAGACTGATAACAAAGTCTTACATGAAGGCAAGTCGCTGCGTTACATCGACCGTGTGGTAAGTAGCAATGGGCAGTTCATTTGGTATGACGTGGTTAAGTCTCCGTTTAGAGACCCTGCATCGGGGACAAATGGGGTGCTGGTGATGGCACGTGATGTATCGGAGCGATACTTGGCTGAACAGAAGTTAGAAGAAGCCAACCAAGAGTTAGAAAGATTGAGCTTTATTGACAGTCTGACACAGATTTCTAACCGTCGCCGCTTTGATGAGCAGCTCGATACATTGTGGCATATCCACATTCGCGAGCAGAAACCAATGACGGTAATGCTGTGTGATATCGACTACTTCAAAGGTTTCAATGACTTTTATGGCCACCAACGTGGTGATGAAGCGTTGATCAAAGTTGCTGAGGTGTTCAAAAAGGTACTGCCTCGCTCAAGCGACAGCGTTGCTCGTTACGGTGGTGAGGAGTTCGCTTTTATCTTGCCGAATACCACCGCAGAAGGGGCGAAGAAGGTTGCTGAGCGTATCCATCAAGGGGTCGCTGAGTTAGCGCTTGCGCATAATACGTCGAAGGTATCAGACATCGTCACGGCCAGTATTGGTCTCGTTTCTTTGGTGCCGCAGCCACTCGACAATAGTGAGTCCATCGTCGCCTTGGCAGATAGCGCTCTCTATCAAGCCAAAGCGAATGGGCGTAACCAAACCTGTGTGCATCACACATCAGAGAATTAACGTTTTGTTCGCTAAGGATTCTTTTAGCTGTCGCTAGGTAAAACAGGTAGAATTTATCTATCGTTTTTCCGCGGAGCTTTCAATGAAACCGATAAAAAACCTTGCCCAATATTATGTCGACCTTCTAGTCAAATTGGGTATTTTGCGTTTCTCCATTTTACTTGCTTTGGCTTTGGTGGCGCTGGCTGTCGTTGTTCAAGTGGGTATCACGCTCGTTCTTAATGGTCATGTGGATGATATTGATATTGTTCGCTCGGTCTTCTTTGGCCTACTTATCACCCCTTGGGCGGTCTATTTTCTTTCGGTGGTTGTCGATCAGTTGGAAGAGTCCCGCCAACGCCTTTCTAAGTTGGTTTCAAAACTCAAAGATATGCGCTCTCGCGACCAAGAGCTGAATAACCAGCTTCAGCAGAATATCGCCAAGTTAAATCAAGAGATCGAAGAGCGTATCAAGGCTGAAGAAGCGCGCGAAGAAGCGATGAAAGATTTGGAAAATGAGGTCTATCAGCGCGAAAAAACACAGGTAGAACTTGCGGAGCGAACCGCCTTACTGCGTTCTTTTATCGATGCTTCACCCGATTTGATCTATTACCGCAATGCCGAAGGTGTCTTCTCTGGCTGTAACAGAGCGATGGAAGAGCTGACTGGTAAGAAAGAAAACCAGTTGGTAGGTCTAACGCCTTGGGATGTCTATAGCAAAGAAGTCGCTCAACAAATTGTCGATACCGACCAAAAAGTATTCTCAGACAACCAAGCGTTAACCTATGAACAATGGTTGGAGTACCCTGATGGACGCCGCAACTACTTTGAACTGCGCAAGGTGCCTTTCTACAGCAAAGAAGGTCGCCACCTGGGCTTGGTTGGCTTTGGTCGAGATATTACCGAGCGTAAGCGCCACGAAGAATCACTAGAAAAAGCCAGTCGCGATAAAACCACTTTCATCTCGACTATTAGCCATGAACTGCGAACGCCGTTAAACGGTATCGTTGGTTTAAGCCGTATGCTGCTGGATACGCAAATGACTCAAGAGCAGCGTAGTCATATGCAAACTATCAACGTCAGTGCCATTACGCTTGGTAATATCTTTAACGATATCATTGATATGGATAAGTTTGACCGTCGTAAGTTGGAGCTTTTCCCTTCAGCACTCAACTTTGAAGAGTTTGTCGCGGAGATGGAGAGCATTTCCGCACTGATGGCGTCACAGAAAGGTCTGCGTTTTGATCTCGAAAGGTTGAGCGAATTGCCAAGTGGCATTGAGGTCGATGCGACACGTTTACGTCAGGTACTTTGGAACCTTATCAGCAATGCGATGAAGTTTACCAAAGAGGGCGGTGTGGTGATGACGGTGAGCTCTGAAGTCATCGATGAACACGCTCATATCATCATGGAAATTGAAGACAGCGGCATCGGTATTCCAGAAGCTGAGCTCGATAAGATCTTCGCCATGTACTACCAAGTAAAGTCTGGCAAAGACAACTTGCATGCAGTGGGTACTGGCATTGGCTTAGCGGTATCTAAGCAACTGATCAATATGATGGATGGTGATATTACGGTTTCGAGCGAAGAAGGTTTTGGTAGTACCTTTACTGTGACCATTCGTGTGCCATTGGCTGAAGTCGAACTGCCTCAATCTGTAGCGTCGCTTCAATCGCAAGAACTGAATATCTTTATGGTTGAAGATATTGAACTCAACATCACTGTGGCTCGCTCGTTATTGGAGAGTATGGGCCACGAAGTCTCTGTTGCGATGAATGGCGCTGAAGCGATGGAGATGTTTGACCCTGAAATCTATGACCTGGTGTTCCTTGATATCCAGTTGCCTGATATGACGGGCTTTGATATTGCAGAATACTTCCGTCGCACATATTCAGATCTTCCACCGCTGGTGGCACTGACAGCAAACGTATTGAAGAATAAGCAAGAATATCTTGAAAGAGGTATGGATGATGCCATCAGTAAGCCGCTCTCAGTCACAGCTGTGCAGGATGTATTAGCCAAGTTTACTCAGGGTGAAAGAGAAGAGGTCATAGAGCAGGCTGAAGTGGTTGAAACTGTCCCTGAGGGTGGCTCGATATACGCTCGATTACTTGATCTAGAAATGCTTGAGTCTTACGTCAGTATCGTTGGTTCTCAGCCTGTATTAGATAGCATTCAAATGTTTGAAGATATGATGCCTGATTATCTGCAAGTTCTTGATTCGAATATGGTTGCAAGGCACCAAGAAGGGATTGTCTCTGAAGCGCACAAAATTAAAGGTGCCGCAGGATCTATTGGTTTGAAACATATTCAAAGTGTTGCTCAGAAAGCGCAATCGCCAGATCTACCTGCTTGGTGGGAAAATATCGATGATTGGGTTGAAGAAATGAAGAATGAGTATGAAAATGATATTCAAATACTCAAAGAATGGCTCAATAACAACAAAGGTAAATAAAATGAAAAAAGTAGCATTAGTTTCGCTCGGTGTCGCTTTGTTGGCTGGTTGTGCGACTCAGCAAGTTGGCTGGGAGCAAGATAACCAAGCAGTGATTGCCGAATCAACAGTGACGCTTAAAAGTAACCTTTGGTTGAACAAAATGCCGACCATCGGTGAAGTGCAAGATAATACTTTACATGGCGCACTCTATTTAGAGTCAGACTCAACGTTACCCGCTGAGCTGGACGTTGAAAATATTTCGATTCAGCAAGGTGAGGAGACTTGGGTGATTGATGGCGATTTGCTTGAGATGCGCACCCATAGCCCAAATCAGTGGGAAGTGGTGTTTGTTTGGCAATTCCCAGTCGACCCTAATCAGCCAGTTAACGTTGCTTTGCTTCTGAATAACAACGATAAAGTTGAGTGGTTAGTTGAGAACAAGGTTCAGATCGATACTGTTTACTGATTGTGATTCTAGATCTTAGAAAAAAAGGCTGACTCCGTATGGAGTCAGCCTTTTTCACATAAAGCCAGTAGTATTACTGATTAGCTTTTCTTAAGACCAGCGTTGATATCTAGGATATCTTGCTCACTTAGTGTGCCTACTGCTTGACGTAGCTGAAGGACACTTAAGATGTAGTCGTAACGTGCGTTTGATAGGCTCTTGTTCGCATCGTATAGACGGCGAGTTGAATCAAGTACATCAACGATAGTACGAGTACCAACATCGAAGCCTGCCTCTGTCGCTTCTAGTGCTGATTGAGCTGAAACTACTGTTTGTTCATAAGCGCGCAGTGCACCGATTGAAGCGCTGATGTTGTTGTTAAATGCACGAACATCTTTGACTACGCTGCGGTAAGTTGCTTCTAGATCTTGGCTTGCTGCAACATAGTTGAACTCTGCCTGTTTGGTTTGCGAGCTAATGTTACCACCAGTGTATAGTGGCACTACTAGGTTCACACCAATGTTGAAGTCGTTGGTTGTACCATTAACAGTGTCGCTGCTGTTATCTGAAATGTCAGAATAGTTATATCCACCATCAAGGGTCAGTGATGGTAGGTGACCTGAGCTTGCCAGTGAAATGTTATCTTTCGCTACGTCTTGAGCGATACGCGCAGACAGTAGGCTTAGGTTTTTCTGCTGAGCTTCATCGACTAGCGCATCGATTGCTGTCGACGTTTTGCTTGCTGAGAAACGCTTAGTATCAAGAACGTCTAAGTTAGAGTGCTCTTGACCAGTAATCTCACGTAGACCTTCATAGCTGTTGACTAGATCATTTTGCGCCAATACTTCATCAGCAAGTACTGCATCGTACTGAGCTTGAGCGTCGTGCACGTCAGTAATTGCTGATAGACCTACTTCAAAACGTTGTTTAGTTTGTTCTAGCTGACGGCCAACGGCTGCTTTTTCTGCTTGAACAAATTCAAGGTTGTCTTGTGCACGCAGTACATCAAAGTATGCCGTTGATACGCGTAGAATTAATGCTTGTTGGATTGCTGCGTAAGAAGCGTCTGCTTGGCGAGCACTCTTTTCAGAGATATCCAATGTTAGCCAGCTTGAGCGTTGGTAAAGCTCTTGAGAAAAGTTAATACCAGCAGATAATGCATTGTTATCATTATCGTTTGTAAAACCATCATCACGATCTTTCTCACCACGAGTCAGGTTGTAACCCGCCGTTAAGTTAATCTGCGGCAGCAAAGATGAACGACTAGAAGTTACTGACTCAAATGCGGCATCACGCTGAGCAGCTGCACTAAGTAGCGTCGGGTCGTTTTCTTTCGCTTGATTATAAATGTCTGCAAGTGTGTCAGCGAATGCGTGAGTGCTTAGTCCGCCTAGTGCTGCACTGATAAATAGTGGAAGCAGTTTCTTCATTAGTCCTATTCCTGCCAAAATATGAAAAGGGTGTCTCATCAGGAGTTTAACTCAATTGATGCGAAATCACTCTATACTTTGCAAAGTTTTACACTTAACTGTCCAGTTGTACAATAAAAATAATTCATCAATTTAACTGAATCTATAAAAATTATACAAAAAGTTGAGCCATGCCCTTGGAAGTTAAGCTTTTGTCTGAGTAAACTATAAGATTCACTCAGAGAGGTGCCAAATGCAACAGTCTGACAACCAAGATGAACAGTTTACTCGCCAAGATGTGGAAATAATCTCAAAAGAAACACTGTTTCAGGGTTTTTTTAGAATGGTTAAATACCGCTTCAAGCATCGATTGTTTGAAGGTGGCTGGAGTGAGCCGATTGAACGTGAAATGTTCGAACGTGGTCATGCTGCTGCAATGCTTCCTTATGATCCTATCACTGATCAGGTTGTGATTATTGAACAGATCCGCGTCGGAGCACTAGAACACCAAAGTCCTTGGCAGCTTGAAATTGTCGCAGGCATGATTGACCAAGGTGAAGTAGCGGAAGACGTCGTGCGCCGCGAAGCGGTTGAAGAAGCGGGAATTGAAGTCGGGTTATTGGAAAAAGTGACCTCTTATTATCCTTCTTCAGGTGGCTGTTCTGAAATGCTGGATGTTTTTGTTGGCCAAGTCGACGCGAGCACAGCGTATGGCGTTCATGGTTTAGACTATGAAGGTGAGGACATTCGTGTTCATGTTATGTCTCGTCAACAAGCTTACCAGTGGGTTATCGATGGGAAATTTGAAAATGGCGCCTCTATCATTGCTTTGCAGTGGTTAGAGCTCAATCATCAACGTTTGAAAGAAGAATGGAACAAGTAGCAATAAAGAAACCGTATCATGTTGATTTATCTGATTTGATGCGGACCTATGAAACAAACTACGCCAAATTAAACGCCTTGCTGCCTAATCAGCCGAGTGTCGATGACGTACGTTGCTACCAAGCTGCGAATATGACCTACCAAATTCAAGTGGTCGAAGTCACAAAGTACACAACTTTGGTCGATATTTGTCAAAGTGATGACGTTCCAGTATTTCCATTACCTACGATGTCTGTCAGGCTCTACCACGATGCTCGCGTAGCAGAAGTATGCGCTTGTGACCATCTGAAACGTGTGAATGCCCGATACGATTATCCAAATGAGAAAATGCTCCAACAAGATGAAAAGGTTCAGCTCAACCGTTTTTTGGGTGATTGGCTTTCATTTTGTTTAAGACAGGGTATTAGTCGCACCCCATTGAATATTTAGGGTTTGTTTTGAAAGTTACGTCTATTTCATCAGATCAAGACAGCATTAAGCTGCTACAAATCACCGACACTCATTTGTTTGAGCCGTTGGACGGTAGCTTGTTAAGTGTCAAAACTCTCGACAGCTTTCATGCCGTTGTCGATGCAATTGTTGATAGTGGAGCAAGCTTTGATGCGATGCTCTCTACTGGTGATATCTCCCAAGACCATAGTGCGATCTCCTATCAGCACTTTGAGCAAGGCATCGAAAAGCTTGAACTGCCATGCTTCTGGTTGCCGGGGAACCATGATTTTAAGCCGAGTATGAACTCGGTACTACCTTCTACTCAGATTCAGCAAGTTGAACACGTGTTACTTGGTGAGCACTGGCAAATGGTGTTGCTCGACTCTCAAGTTGTCGGTGTACCACACGGTTTCTTAACAGAGCAGCAGTTAACCTTGCTCGATGAAAAGCTGACCGAGTACCCTGAACGCAATACGTTGGTGTTGCTTCACCATCACCCGATTTTGGTCGGCAGTCGCTGGCTTGATCAGCATACGCTTAAAGAAGCAGAGAGCTTTTGGCGTGTGGTTGAAAAGCATAATAATGTGAAAGCGGTGGTGTGTGGTCATGTTCATCAAGATATGAACGTGATGCATAACGGCGTTCAAGTGATGTCGACGCCATCAACCTGCGTGCAGTTCAAACCTAACTGTGATGACTTTTCTCTCGATACTTTATCTCCAGGTTGGCGTGAGCTAGAGCTGCATAATGACGGTTCAGTCTCAACTGAGGTGAAACGTTTAAAACCAGGCAGCTTCCAACCCGATTTTAATTCAGCAGGCTACTAATGAAACCGTCATTGCTACTTTATATCCATGGTTTTAACAGCTCGCCTTTATCGCATAAAGCGAACGTAATGAAAGCGTATTGCGAAGAGCATAGGCCAGATATCAAAGTAGTTATTCCGCGTTTACCGTGCTTCCCACAAGCTGCGGCTGCACTGCTGCTTGATATCGTTAATCAATATAAAGACGATTACCGTATCGGATTGGTGGGCAGCTCTCTTGGTGGCTATATGTCAATGTGGCTTAATGCTCAGTTTGGCTTTAAGGCGGTGGTGGTCAACCCTGCGGTAAAACCTTACGAGTTACTGGTCGACTTTCTTGGTCAACAAGAAAACCCTTACACCAACGAAAAGTACTTGCTCGAAGAAATGCACATCGATGAACTCAAAGCGTTAGATACTCCATCGATAGCATCTCCATCTGACTTTTGGCTGTTGCAGCAAGTGGAAGATGAAGTTCTCGATTATCGCCAAGCCGTGACACATTTTTCTGGTGCTAGACAAACGGTAGAAGAAGGGGGGGATCATAGCTTTGTTGACTTCGAACGTTACCCTGCACAAATCCTCAAATTCTTACAACTCTGACTCTCATTGAGGGAAGAGTCATAATTTTACTTGTTACTTACTTATCTCTCTTGACATAATTAGGTCTGTTCCAGACTATGTTTCTCCTGTGCTAAGCAGGATTTAAAGCGATTAGAATTTGTTCGCACTCTCAATGAGTCAAAATCATTGAGCATATATTTACCTGCCTGTTTAGCTACTCCATTTATTCTTTATAAAGATATTCCGTATTATGACTGAACAATATAATGCGAAAGACCTTTCGGTTCTTGAAGGTCTTGACCCAGTACGACATCGTCCTGGCATGTATACCGAGACAGAGCGTCCAAACCATCTTGCACAAGAGGTTATTGATAACTCGGTCGATGAAGCACTTGCTGGGCACGCAAAAAAGATCAAAGTCATTCTCCATGCTGACCAATCACTAGAAGTGATCGATGATGGTCGAGGCATGCCGGTTGATATTCACCCTGAGAAAGGTATCTCAGGTGTCGAACTTATCATGACCAAGCTACACGCTGGTGGTAAGTTCTCTAACGACAACTATAAGTTTTCTGGCGGTCTACACGGCGTTGGTATCTCAGTAGTAAACGCGCTCTCCAAGCGTGTTGAAGTAACTGTGAGACGTGGTGGTGAAATACATGAAATTGCCTTTGAAGGCGGTAATGCAGTTACTGAACTAACTGTGACAGGCACTTGTGGTCACCGTAATACTGGTACTTCTGTACACTTCTGGCCAGACGCAAAATACTTCGATAGCTACAAATTCTCAGCGTTACGCCTAGTAAACAACTTGCGTGCGAAAGCGGTTCTTTGTCCTGGATTAGAGATTACTTTCAGCGACAAAGTGAACAACGAAGAACATAAGTGGTTCTATGAAGATGGCCTGAAAGACTACCTTTCTGAAGGTGTTAAAGGCTATGAAGTTCTTCCTGCTGAGCCGTATATCGGCGAGTTTACCGCTGATACCGAGATGGCAACGTGGGCGGTAATCTGGCAGCCAGAAGGCGGCGAGATGATCACTGAAAGTTACGTTAACCTGGTACCAACTAAACAAGGTGGTACGCACGTTAACGGTCTGCGCCAAGGTCTACTTGATGCGATGCGTGAGTTCTGTGAGTTCCGTAACTTACTACCACGCGGTGTTAAGCTAACCGGCGACGATATCTTTGACCGTTGTTCCTATGTCCTATCGGTGAAGATGCAAGATCCTCAGTTTGCGGGTCAAACTAAAGAACGTCTTTCATCTCGTCAAACGGCGGCATTTGTTTCTGGTGTGGTTAAAGATGCCTTCAGCTTGTGGTTAAACGAAAAACCGCAACTTGCTGAACAACTGGCAGAAGTGTGTATCGCTAATGCTCACCGCCGTATGCGTGCAAGCAAGAAAGTTGTGCGTAAGAAGGTGGCCTCAGGCCCAGCATTGCCAGGTAAGCTAACTGACTGTTCAGTACAAGATTTAAATCGCACTGAGATCTTCTTTGTAGAGGGTGACTCGGCAGGCGGCTCAGCAAAACAAGCCCGTGATCGTGAGTTCCAAGCGGTGATGCCACTGCGCGGTAAGATCTTGAACACGTGGGAAGTCTCTGCTGACCAAGTGCTTGCCTCTCAAGAAGTGCATGATATTTCGGTTGCTCTGGGTATTGACCCTGATAACGACAACCTCGATGGCTTACGTTACGGCAAAATCTGTATCCTTGCCGATGCGGACTCGGACGGTCTGCACATCGCGACGCTATTATGTGCTCTGTTCACTCGTCACTTCCGTGCACTAGTGGAAGCGGGTCATATCTATGTTGCAATGCCTCCTCTGTATCGCATCGACTGCGGCAAAGAAGTTTTCTATGCCCTTGATGATGATGAGAAAGAGGGCATCCTAGAGCGCCTATCGAAGAAAAAAGCCAAAATCAACGTGCAGCGATTCAAAGGTCTGGGTGAGATGAACCCACTTCAGCTGCGTGAAACAACCATGGATCCAAATACTCGTCGTCTGGTTCAGTTAACCATTGATGATAATGAACAGACCATGGAAATGATGGATATGTTGCTAGGTAAGAAACGTGCGGATGACCGCCGTCACTGGCTGCAATCTAACGGTGATATGGCAGAGGTTTAATGAATGTCTAGTGAGATTACATACGATGGCGTTGAACAGTTGCCGATGCGCAAGTTCACTGAAGACGCTTATCTAAATTACTCAATGTACGTAATTATGGACCGCGCATTGCCATACATTGGCGATGGTTTGAAACCGGTTCAACGACGTATTATTTACGCAATGTCGGAGCTTGGCCTTTCGGCGGCAGCAAAATATAAGAAATCAGCACGTACCGTTGGTGACGTGTTAGGTAAATACCATCCACACGGCGACTCAGCGTGTTATGAAGCGATGGTATTAATGGCACAACCATTCTCTTACCGTTACCCACTCGTGGACGGTCAAGGTAACTGGGGTGCGCCAGACGATCCTAAATCTTTCGCTGCGATGCGTTATACCGAAGCGAAACTGTCTAAGTTTGCTGAAGTACTTTTAGGCGAACTTGGCCAAGGTACGGTCGAGTGGCAACCTAACTTTGACGGCACAATGAAAGAGCCGCAGATGCTACCTGCGCGCCTGCCGCACATTCTACTGAATGGTGTTACTGGTATCGCCGTAGGTATGGCTACCGATATTCCGCCTCACAACGTGCGTGAAGTGGCTGATGCAGCGATTCATTTAATCGATCATCCAAAAGCAGAACTGCCGGATGTGATGAACTTTGTTCAAGGCCCTGATTACCCGACCGAAGCAGAAATCATTTCTCCGAAAGCGGATCTTGAAAAGATCTACCGCACTGGTCGCGGCAGTATCAAGATGCGTGCAGTTTGGCATAAAGAAGGCTCTGATATTGTTATCACTGCTTTGCCACACCAAGTGTCGGGCGCGAAATTGCTCGAGCAGATCGCTAATCAAATGCGCGCGAAAAAGCTGCCAATGGTGGATGATCTCCGTGATGAATCGGATCACGAGAACCCAACGCGTATTGTTGTTGTACCTCGTTCAAACCGAATCGATTGTGATCAGTTGATGAATCACCTGTTTGCGTCAACGGATCTAGAGAAAAACTTCCGTGTAAACTTGAACATGATTGGTCTCGACAATCGCCCACAGGTGAAAGGTCTAGTACAGATTCTTTCAGAGTGGATTGAGTTCCGTCGTACGACCGTTCGCCGTCGTCTACAACACCGCCTTGATAAAGTGATGGCACGTTTGCACATCCTTGAAGGTTTGTTGATTGCGTATCTAAATCTTGATGAAGTAATCGAGATCATCCGTACTGAAGATGATCCTAAAGCGGTATTAATGGCACGCTTTGGTATTACCGAAATTCAAGCGGATGCGATTCTAGCACCAAACTTCGTCACCTCGCTAAGCTAGAAGAGATGAAGATCCGTGGCGAGCAAGATGAGCTTGAAAAAGAGCGTGAGAAGCTAGAGAAACTACTTGGCTCTGAGCGTCGTATGAACACGCTACTGAAGAAAGAGATTCAAGCTGACGCTGATAAGTACGGTGATGACCGTCGTTCACCATTGGTAGAGCGTGCTGAAGCGAAAGCTCTTACTGAGCGCGACCTAGTGCCAAGTGAACCAATTACCGTTGTTTTATCAGAGAAAGGTTGGATTCGTCACGCGAAAGGGCATGATGTTGACGCTGAAGGGTTAAACTACAAGTCTGGCGATAACTACCTTGCTCATGCGCGCGGTAAGAGTAACCAGCAAGCGGTGTTCCTAGGCAATGATGGCCGAAGCTACTCGCTAGAATCTCATTCTTTGCCATCTGCGCGTAGTCAAGGTGAGCCAATTACCGGTCGTCTTAACATCAACGCAGGCACCAGTATTCGCCATGTTGTGATGGGTGAAGAAGAGCAACTATGGTTGATTGGTTCTGATGCAGGTTACGGCTTTGTGTGTAAGGGCAGTGACTTACTGTCCAAGAATAAGAGTGGTAAGGCACTGGTGACACTGCCTGCCAATTCTGAAGTGATTTCTCCGCAAACCATCAGTAACTTGGATACCGATGAAATCCTGACCATTACTAACCAAGGCCGAATGCTGTTGTTCCCAATTAAGGATCTGCCTCAGCTTGGTAAAGGTAAAGGTAACAAGATCATTAATATTCCAGCTGCGAAGGCGAAAGAGCGAGAAGAGTATGTTTCTCACTTAATCTCTTTGCCGCAGGGCAGTTCGGTAACCTTGTATGCAGGTAAGCGCAAGTTGGGACTGAAAGCGTCCGATCTAGAGAACTTCCGTGGTGAACGTGGCCGTCGTGGCGGTCTGTTGCCGAGAGGCTTGCAGCGAGTGACCCGCATTGAGATAGAGTCAGCAGCGGAAAGCTCAGACTCAGAAGAGCCTCAAGAATCCTAATAAAAACCCCATGCCAAGGCATGGGGTTTTCTTTTTTGTCCACTCACGAACCTTAGTCCCGAGTATCTTCTTCGATGGTCACTTGCAGGGTTTGCTCTTTCCCTTTACGTAGAATCAACACATCAACCACTGTTCCCGGTCGAAGTTCAGTGACAATATCCATAACGCTTTGGCGGCCATTAATTTTCTGATCGTTAATTTTGAGAATGATATCTTGCGGCTCAAAGCCTGCGTTGGCAGCCGGTCCATTAGGGTCTACGCCTAATACAACGATACCGCCTAAATGTTCGCTGCCCAGTAACCTTGAGGTAACGGAGTTAATGTCTTGGCCATCGATACCAATGTAGCCACGAATTACACGTCCATCGGCAATGATCTTTTGCATGATCTTGTTGGCAAGCGCGTAAGGAATCGCAAATGAAATTCCATAGGTTTCAAGTTCAGTCGCTTGCTGGAACGAAGCAGTATTGATACCGACCAGTTCACCACGAGTGTTGACCAGTGCGCCTCCAGAGTTACCTTCATTGATGGCGGCATCTGTTTGAATAAAAGCTTGGTGACCATCGGCACTGATTGATGAGCGACCAGTAGCGGAAATAATACCGAAGGTGGTGGTTTGTCCTAGGTTGTATGGGTTACCAATGGCTAGTACGACATCGCCAACAATTGGGGCATAGTCAGGGTTTAGTGGAATGACAGGGAGGTTGTCTCCCTCAACACGTAAGATAGCGATATCTGTGCGGCGATCTTTACCCACCAACTGTGCCGCTGCAACGCGACCATCTTGCAGTGCGACAATGATTTGGTCAGCTTGGGCGACTACGTGATAGTTGGTAATGATGTAGCCTTTCGCACTAACGATCACCCCAGAGCCTAAGCCTTGGGTAAGCAGTTTAGATCGATCCTTCTCAGTGTATTTTCGGCTATAGATGTTAACTACGGCAGGAGCAGCTTTACGCACAGCTTTATTAAACGAAATTTGCGATAAGTTATCGATGCTGCGATCTTCAGGCACATCTTGGGGAAGAATATTAGTGCGTAGAGAGGGCACGGCTACTAACAACAAGGCGGCTGTCGCTATGCCTAAGCCAACAGAACGCAATAAAAACTGCAGCATGCTTTCCTCGTCATGGTTATAAAAGGGATAAGTTGGTGAAGAATAGCACTAGATGAGAAAATAATAAAAGGACAGCCGCTTATGCAGCTGTCCTTTCAAGGTTGTATCGCATTTTGTCTTGTTGAGTTGTTTAGCGAATCACTAGGTAGATGCTTCGCTCTCCACGTTGAATGTTCAGTGCTAACACGCCTGATTGTTTCTCAACGATTTTTCTAAACTCAGCCAGGTTTTTCACTCTCTGGCGATTTACTCCAATGATGATGTCACCTTGCAGTAACTGATAGGCCTCGGCATTAGAACCAGCTTCTACAGCGGTCACTTTAACCCCGTGAACCTTATCTGAGCTATTGGTATTGCTTAACTGAGCTCCTGCTAACCCTTCATGCAGTTTATCAGCGGTTGTTTTCATATTTGCTTGCTCACCCAACGTGACATCAAAAGATTTCTCTTTGCCGTCACGGATTAGACCTAAGGTGATTTTCTTACCCGCGCCTAGCGTCGCAACTTTGGCTCGTAACTCACTAAAAGAGTTAATGGCTTTACCGTTGACTGAGACAATCACATCTCCCGCTTCTAACCCTGCCTTATCTGCGGCGCTGTCTGGCACGACTTGGCTAACAAATGCCCCTTTGCTTGACTCATAGCCCAGGGCTTCAGCAAGCTCTGAAGTTATCTCACCGCCTTGGACGCCAAGCATGCCGCGTTTCACTTCGCCAAACTCTAGAATCTGCCCAGTGAGGTTAGTCATCATATTGGACGGAATAGCGAAGCCAATCCCAACATTGCCACCATTCGGTCCCAAAATAGCGGTATTAATACCAATCAATTCGCCGTTGAGGTTGACCAGAGCACCACCAGAGTTACCGCTGTTAATCGCTGCATCGGTTTGAATAAAGTTTTCGAAGTTCTCGAGGTTTAAACCACTGCGACCTAAAGCTGAAACGATACCCGAAGTGACGGTTTGTCCAAGGCCAAATGGGTTACCAATTGCGACAGTGAAGTCACCGACGCGTAAGTTATCTGAGTCAGCGATTTTGACCTCGGTGAGGTTCTTGGCTTTCTCTAGTTTGAGTAACGCGACATCAGACATTTGATCACCACCAACCAGCTCTGCGTCGTACTCGCGGCCATCATGCAGTTTGACGCGGATTTTTTCTGCGCCGTTAATAACGTGGTAGTTGGTGACGATGTGACCTTTTTTAGCATCAATAATAACGCCAGAACCAAGGCCTCTAAATGGACGCTCTTGTAATTGTTCTGCGGGGAAATCTGGGCCAAAGAAGAAGCGGAATTGATCGGGGATTTGCTGCTTCGATACTTGAGTGCCTTCAACTGAGATGCTGACGACAGCAGGGGTTACTCGCTCTAGCATTGGCGCTAGACTTGGTAATTGTTCGCCACCAACAGACAAAGGCAGTGCTGCTGTTGCTTGAATTGGCGTGATGATTGAACTTAGGCTTAGGGATAGGACGGTTAATGCAAGCAAAGGTTTTTTCATCGGATACTCCTAGTTGATTAAGGGCACTCTCTTAAACTTATACGTAGAATAAGAATTCAATGGCCACTGCTAGGAATATGACTCAAAAACCTTTGCAAAGTTCAGCAAAGAAATGGTTATGAAGCTTTCGCTGATACTACATCTTGAGAATCGAGGATCTCTTTCTTCTCTTCTTTCAGCAGGCCAGTTGAGCCAGATGCGTAATCTTTTGGCGCTTCGTTAAGAGGTTGAATGTCAGCCAGTACTTCGACATTTTCATTCTCACTCGGCGTTTCTGATTGCTGGTTAATCTTTTTAACGAATGGGTTGTCTTGTTCTGGAATGTTTGGCAATAGTTCACCAGAGGTCTTTGCCATGTGTTGGTAAAGCTTAGTGTACTCTTTACCCAGCGAGTCCAACATTTCCGCTGATTGGGCAAAGTGGTCAGCAAGATCTTGTTTTTGCTGTTCTAATTCAAACTTCGCGGTTTCTAAATCTTTTTGGACACTCTTCTGTTTCTTATATCCAGGCGTGCTCAAGCGAGAGATCACAACCCCTAAAACGGTACCGACAAGCAAACCAACGAGGGCATACATCCAAGGCATAATAGCTCCTTATCATTGTTATTTAACATGTTTCTTACTGGTTAGTTACACATGTTGTACTCACATGGTACTATGAGAGCCTTAGCCAATAAAGAAAAATGCATGTGCTCTACATAGCAGTTTCATAGTCTTCTTCATTAGGTAACGAAGCGATGACGCCACTAGAAATCTATAACAACGACATAAAAGAACATGGTTTTCAAAAGGATGCAGCTCAACTTCAAGCAGTTTCAGCCCTTGATAATCTCTATCATGAATTTCTCGAATACTTGAATACGCCAGTCGAGAAACCAAGTGGCTGGCGGAGTTGGTTCTCAAAGAAATCTTCAGACTTACCTCAAGCACCTAAAGGTCTCTATTTTTGGGGCGGAGTAGGGCGAGGCAAGACCTATTTGGTGGATACTTTCTTTGATTCTTTGCCTACCGAAAAGAAAATGCGTGTTCACTTCCATCGCTTTATGTACCGAGTTCACGATGAATTGAATGCTCTCGGTGATGTAAACGATCCCTTGGAGTTAGTGGCAGACAAATTTAAATCCGAAACGGAAATTATCTGTTTTGATGAGTTTTTTGTTTCCGATATTACAGACGCGATGATTCTGGGTACTTTATTTCAAGCGCTGTTTAAACGCGGTGTGATTTTGGTTGCCACTTCTAATATCCCACCGGAAGAGTTGTATCGTAATGGCTTGCAACGAGCGCGTTTCCTCCCTGCGATTGCTTTAATCCAAGAAAACTGTCACATACTCAATGTAGATAGCGGAATCGATTATCGACTCAGAACTTTAGAGCAGGCGGAAATTTACCATTACCCACTCGACCAACAGGCAAGTGAAAACCTAGCGCATTACTACGAGCAATTGGTGGGCGAAGGCAAACGCGGTGCTGAAAGTATTGATATTAATCATCGTGAGATTGCGGTGATTCAAGCGTCTGAAGATGTTCTGCATGCCACATTCGAGCAGTTATGCCAATCAGCGCGTAGTCAGAATGACTATATCGAGATGTCTCGCCTCTATCACACTGTGTTGTTGGCTGACGTTAAGCAAATGCATAGCACGATTGATGATGCAGCGCGACGCTTCATCGCTCTAGTGGATGAGTTTTATGAGCGCAATGTAAAACTGATTATCTCATCAGAAGTCGCATTAGAAGAGCTTTATGCTGGTGGATTGCTTGAGTTTGAGTTTAAACGTTGTCAATCGCGATTGATTGAAATGCAAAGTCATGATTATTTAGCGAAAGAGCATTTAGCGTAACTCCTCGCCAAGCCAGAGCAGGATTGAAAAAAAATGAAGTTTTTCTGCGAAAAGAGGTGATTTTTTCTACTGACTTCTCTATAATCCTGCGACCCACCGTTACTGCAGACCTTATTATCGAAGGTATTTCGACATAACGGGTCGAGAGTGCCAACCACTCGAAGGGGTGTTGACTGGACTCTTAGTCAGTGGGAGCGAAAGCTCCTTAAGTGTAAATTTAATTATTGAACGGGTTATTATTAGCATGAAAACTTTCGTTGCTAAACCAGAAACTGTAAAACGCGACTGGTACGTTGTAGACGCTGAAGGTAAAACTCTTGGCCGTCTAGCAAGTGAAATTGCATCTCGCCTACGTGGCAAACACAAAGCTGAATACACTCCACACGTTGACACTGGTGATTACATCATCGTTGTAAACGCGGAGAAAGTTACTGTAACTGGTAACAAGGCTAAAGGTAAGATTTACTACCGTCACACTGAATTCCCTGGCGGCCTAAAATCAATCAGCTTCGAGAAGCTAATTGATCGTAAGCCAGAGATGGCTCTTGAGCTAGCGGTTAAAGGTATGCTACCACGTGGTCCTCTTGGCCGTGCTATGTACCGTAAGCTTAAAGTTTACGCTGGCGCTGAGCACAACCATGTTGCTCAACAACCACAAGTACTAGACATCTAATCGGGGATTTCGAAAATGGCAGAGAATCAATACTACGGCACTGGCCGTCGCAAAAGCTCAGCTGCGCGTGTTTTCATTAAACCAGGCAGCGGCAACATCGTAATCAACAAGCGTAGCCTTGATGAGTACTTCGGTCGTCCAACTTCTCGCATGGTTGTTAAACAGCCTCTAGAGCTAGTTGAACTAACTGAGAAACTAGACCTATACATCACTGTTTCTGGTGGTGGTATTTCTGGTCAAGCTGGTGCTATCCGTCACGGTATCACTCGCGCTCTAATGGAATACGATGAGTCTTTCCGTCCTGCTCTACGTGCAGCTGGTTACGTTACTCGTGACGCTCGTTGCGTTGAACGTAAGAAAGTTGGTCTACGTAAAGCACGTCGTCGTCCACAGTTCTCTAAGCGTTAATTTCCTTTTCGGAAATTATACCGCTCCAGTTTTACTGGGATTGTGGTTCAAAGCTCGGCTATATGCCGAGCTTTTTGTTTTTCTATTCAAAAAAAATCCCTTCTAATCTCTCGTTTTTCCTAAGTTTTGTCTGACTTATGCCCCTTTTGTGACCTCACTGGCGATTCGCCTCACAAATGTTACAAAAAGGTAGCTTTATCTTGTCAAAAAGTAGGGTTTTATTTATCATTTGCCATCAAATAAATACAACTAAATTCGTATTTTGTTAGCCATGCTCTTTAAGCGGAATAACAATAATCCACAAGGAGCAAATGGGAGAATGTTTGGATGAGCAATGCGCCTTTAAATAACGGTCGCAGACGTTTCTTAACCGCTACAACAGCTGTTGTTGGTGGTTTAGGAGCAGCTGCTGTCGCCGTTCCTTTTATTAAATCTTGGAACCCAAGTGAAAAAGCCAAAGCTGCGGGTGCCCCTGTTGAAGTTGATATCGGTAAACTTGAAGAAGGGCAAATGGTACGTGTCGAGTGGCGTGGTAAACCTGTATGGGTTGTCCGCCGTGCACAAACCGTCGTCGATGGCCTAAAAGCAATCGATGGTCAGCTACGTGACCCTGCATCAGGGGAAGAGCAACAGCCAACTTATGCTCAGAATGCTTACCGCTCAATTAAGCCAGAGTATTTTGTTGCTGTAGGTATCTGTACTCACCTTGGTTGTTCCCCAACCTATTTACCTGACAGTTTTGCTGAACAAGTTCAGGGTGTTAAGTCAGGTTTCTTCTGTCCATGTCACGGCTCTAAGTTCGACATGGCTGGTCGTGTATTCCAGGGTGTTCCTGCACCACTTAACCTAGTTGTTCCAAAACACATGTACTTAAGTGATACCAAAATCCTTATCGGTGTTGACGAAGAAGGGGAGGCATAATGCAAGCTCTACTTGATTGGGTAGAAAAACGCATACCCGCAATGAATGCGTACAAGAAGCACCTTTCTGAGTACCCGATGCCAAAGAACTTTAACTTTTGGTATCTATTTGGCTCACTAGCGATGCTTGTATTGGTTAACCAGATCCTAACGGGTATTTGGCTAACGATGAATTACGTACCATCAGGTGATGGTGCCTTCGCTTCAATCGAATACATCATGCGTGATGTAGAATACGGTTGGCTACTGCGTTACATGCACTCGACAGGCGCGTCTGCGTTCTTCGTCGTCGTTTATCTGCACATGTTCCGTGGTCTTATCTACGGTTCATACCAGAAGCCTCGTGAGCTACTGTGGATCTTTGGTATGCTTATCTTCCTAGTGTTGATGGCTGAAGCCTTCATGGGCTACCTACTTCCATGGGGCCAGATGTCTTACTGGGGTGCTCAGGTAATCATCTCTCTCTTCGGTGCTATCCCAGTTATCGGTGATGACCTAACACTATGGATTCGTGGTGACTACGTTATCTCTGGTGCGACGCTAAACCGTTTCTTCGCTCTACACGTTATCGCACTGCCAATCGTACTTCTGCTGCTTATCGTTCTACACGTACTAGCACTACATGAAGTGGGTTCAAACAACCCTGATGGTATTGAAACTAAGCTTCCTAAAGGCACAATGGGCGACGACTACAAGACTCAGTTCCCATTCCACAAGGATTACACTAAGAAGTACGACATCATTGATTCTATTCCTTTCCACCCGTACGGGACGGTGAAAGATATGGTCGGTGTTGCTGGCTTCCTATTCTTATTCTGTTACGTGCTGTTCTTTAACCCAGAGATGGGCGGTTACTTCCTTGAGCCACCTAACTTTGAAGCAGCAAACCCTCTGAAAACACCTGAGCACATCGCTCCTGTATGGTACTTCACTCCGTTCTACGCGATCCTTCGTGCGGTTCCGGACAAGCTACTAGGTGTTATCGCGATGGGTGCATCGATTGCGGTTCTATTTGTTCTACCTTGGCTAGACCGTTGTCGCGTACGTTCTTACCGCTACCGCAGTAAGTTCCATTTATTCAATATCATCCAGTTCACGATCAGCTTTATTGCGTTGGGTATTCTTGGTGCGCTTCCAGCAACACCAACATACACATTGCTAGCTCAGATCTTCAGCTTAGCGTACTTCATGTTCTTCGTGCTGCTGTACTTCTACAGTAAGAACGAAGCGACTAAGCCACTACCAGAAAGGGTGACATTCAAATGAAAAAATGGATTGTAATTTTATTTGCAATGCTGCCTTCATTGGCAATGGCAGCGGGTGCGAACGTACCACTTGATAAAGCAAACAACGACTTGAGTGATCAAGCGTCACTGCAAAACGGTGCGAAACTGTTTATGAACTACTGTTTCGCCTGTCATTCAACTCAATACCAACGTTACGAGCGTGTTGCTCGTGACATTGGCATCCCTGTTGATTTGCTAAAAGAAAACCTAATCTTTGACCCAGAAGCAAAAGTGGGCGACTTGATGGAAAACGCGATTCCTGACAAGTCTGCGGCGAAATGGTTTGGTGCTCCACCGCCAGATCTAACGCTGGTAGCTCGTGTTCGTGGTACAGATTGGCTATACACATACCTACGTTCTTTCTATGAGGACCCAAGTCGTCCATTTGGCGTAAACAATATTGTTTTCCCAAGTGTTGGTATGCCTCATGTTTTAGAAGAGCTACAGGGTATCCCTAAGCCAATCTTCGAAACGCACGTTGTTGACGGTAAAGAAGTGACTAAGGTTGTTGCTGTTGAGTCTGACGGTACTGGTGAGCTAAACACTGAAGAGTACGACAATGCAGTTCGTGATTTAGTGAACTTCCTTGAGTACTCAGGTGACCCAGTTAAGCTAGAGCGTCATGCACTAGGTTGGTGGGTAATGGGCTTCTTAGTTATCTTCACTATCGTTGTTGTGCTACTGAAGAAAGAGTATTGGCGTGATGTGCACTAATTGTGCTATCATACTGTGCTAATTCCCAATTTTTGAACTTAACAATGGAGGCTTAGCCTCCATTGTTTTTATATTTGTAAGTGTGCTGGAGGGCTCCATGGCTGTAGCTGCCAATAAACGTTCTGTGATGACTCTATTCTCAAGTGCATCTGATATGTATAGCCATCAGGTACGTATTGTTCTAGCGGAGAAAGGTGTAAGTGTTGAAGTTGAACTAGTAGATGAAGCAAATCTACCGGCTGAACTTATTGAACTTAACCCGTACAAGACAGTTCCAACATTAGTTGACCGTGAGCTTGCGCTTTACGATTCAAAGATCATCATGGAATACCTAGATGAGCGTTTTCCTCATCCACCGTTGATGCCTGTATACCCGGTTGCTCGTGGTAACAGCCGTCTAATGATCTACCGTATCGAGAAAAACTGGTACACGCTTGCTGAAAAAGTTGTTAAAGGCAACGCTGAAGAAGCGGAAGCTGCTCGTAACAAACTACGTAACGACCTTCTAACTCTTGGTCCTGTATTCGCAGAATACGAATACTTCATGAGTGAAGAGTTCAGCCTAATTGACTGCTATTTAGCACCGTTACTATGGCGTCTACCACAGCTTGGTATTGAGCTAGTTGGCCCAGGTTCTAAAGAGCTAAAAGTTTACATGAACCGCGTATTTGAGCGTGATTCATTCCTAGCTTCTCTAACAGAAGCTGAACGTGAAATGCGTCTAACTCGTTAATCGGCGAGAAGATGGATATTGCAAACATGACACCACGCCGACCATATATGCTACGTGCATTTTATGATTGGCTGGTGGATAACGACTTAACGCCGCACTTAGTTGTGGCGGCAGACCTTCCAGGGGTACGTGTACCGCTAGAGTTTGTGCAAGACGGTCAAATCATTCTTAATATCGCACCAAGAGCGGTAGGGAATCTAGAGCTAGGCAACGAAGCGATTACCTTTAGTGCTCGTTTTAGTGGTCGCCCACATTCTGTTATCGTTCCACTGTATGCTGTTCAAGCGATTTATGCGCGTGAGAATGGCGCTGGCACAATGTTCGAGCCAGAAGATGCATACATGGGTGAATATGAAGAAGAGGGTATCTTCGAAGAGGAAATGACAACAGAAGAGTCTCCTTTATCTGTTGCCACTGAATCTGAAGAGCTTGAGACTTCTGAAGTGACCGATGGTGGTGACGATGAGCCACCAAGACCAAAAGGTCGCCCAAGCTTGAGAGTCGTCAAATAATAAAAAAAGCAGCGTATAACGCTGCTTTTTTTGTATCTCAATTCGCTGATTTTAGCTTTCGCTTTCACCTGAATGAAATGCTCGAACCACTTGCTTAACACCCGAGATGTTTCTCGCAACATCAGTAGCAATGTCTGCATGTTGCTGTGAGACGTAACCAAGTAAGAACACTTCTCTATCTTCAGTAATCACTTTGATCTTCACGCCGCTCAAGTCAGAGTTAGCCAGCAGCGCCGACTTCACCTTGGTGGTGATCCAGCTATCGTGGCTAATTTCACCCATAGACAAAGGCTGTTTAACTCTAAGTTGATTGTGAACGTTATTCACCCCTTTGATTTTACGTGTTTGGGATTCTAAATCACGCTTTAGTGCTTCTGTATTAGCCTGTCCGACTAAAATCACAGTGCCATCATATGAGCTCGCCGTCACACGGGCATTACCGCGAAACGGTGCTTTATTGCCAATGCCGGCGACTTCGAACTCTATGTTGTTATCGTTCCAAATCTCTTGAGTGGTTCTAGGGTCGATAACAATGCTTGCTGTCGTTGCAGCTCCCGCAACAAACAAGCCTGCACAGCCTGTCGTGGAGAGGATAAACAATGATAACAATAAGGCCTTAATTGGATGCATAGCTTACTCTTCGTGCGCTGGGAATAGTACTTGGTCGATAAGATCGCACAAGCAATGCAGCGTCACCATATGAACTTCATGAATTCTTGCAGTTCTGTGAGAAGGGATACGGATTTCTACATCATGCTCGCCAAGTAAGCCGGCCATTTCGCCACCGTCTTTTCCTGTTAATGCAATGATAGTCATATCGCGCGTTACAGCCGCTTCCATCGCTTTGATAATGTTTTTACTGTTACCGCTAGTAGAGATTGCCAGCAAAATATCACCAGGTTGACCAAATGCGCGTACCTGTTTAGAAAAAATCTCTTCATAGTGGTAGTCATTTGCAACGGCGGTCAGGGTTGTATTGTCTGCAGTAAGAGCCATACCGGGCAAACTCGGGCGCTCAGTTTCAAAACGGTTAAGAAGACAGGAGACAAATTGTTGTGCGTTTGAAGATGAGCCACCATTACCACAGCATAGGATTTTATTGCCATTCAATAGACTAGCGACCATCGCTTGAGCGGCATGGGTAATAGCATCTGGCAGCGCCTCTGCAGCGGCGATTTGGATTTGAATACTTTCTGTAAAGCTGTCTTTAATGCTATCGAGCATTGTTTATCCTTGAGTTATTGCGTTTTTGATCCACTCGATTTGTTCACCATTTTGATGGATGGCGACTAAGTCAAAGCGAAAATCAGTTGAATAGACGGACAAGCCATTTTTCATCAGCCACACATTGGCTGCTCTAATTAGCTTTTGTATTTTTGAGCGAGTGACAGTCTCTGCAGCATGACCAAAAGCTTGGCTCTTTCGGTAGCGCACTTCAACGAAAACAATGCTGTCTTTATCGCGCATGATGAGGTCGAGCTCACCACCTTTAGCAAGGAAGTTTCGCTCAATTAGCGTTAAGCCGCAACTGATAAGATACTTTTCAGCTGCGGCTTCATAGTGTTGGCCTGTGGCGCGTTTAGTGATTAACACCGTGTTCAGCCCAGCTGATTTCACGTTGTACAACACAGTTCTCATCAATGCTTAGAGTACCTGTATTGCCATCAATAGTGTAATCGGTCACGACTTTCATTTGCGGCAAATGTTCCATTAAGCGGTAAGCATCCATACCTAGAGCCTGTAAGCGTTTTTCTGCATTTGAATCTTTAGGCCATAACTGGTCCATTTGCGCTTTAAGCGCCGCATCTGGATGGATAAGCAATGGAATATCGCTATACGTTACACCTGATAGATCTTCGTACTGATGGCGACCACTGTTGCTGCGTGAATTAGAGTACAGTTTAGGTGGTACTGTGTCTGGATTAATCGCGACTTCGATAAACGGCTTAATCAGGGTTAGCTCAGCACTGTTGGCAACGATGTACACTGAATCAATATCGCGACGGCTACGAGGTTGGCTTTCTAGCGGCGTGCTCAGTAGTGACTCCATTTGAGCAATGTTTTGTTGGCTTGCTTGTAGACCAAATACATTGTTGATGTCACGTTGAAGTTGGCGCTTATCACCGAACAAACTTACAGCAACTTTGTTGTCACTATATTTTTTCCACTCTTGCTCGAAAGCTTCAACAACGCGAGGACCTAAACGACCTTTTGGCGCTAGGATGAGCGGGAATTTGTAGCCTTGTGCAGCTAAGTGTTTTGCTGCCTGAGCGACTTCTTGCTCTGGTGATAGAGCGAGATAGCAAACATTAGTACCTAGTTTGACTTCATCTGGAATATTGAGCGCTAGTGCTGAGATATTGCTGTTTGAGCTAGCCAAAGATTCTTGCAGTTGTTCAATGTTCTCTTTAATCAGCGGGCCGACAACCGAGTCAATTTGTTTGTCACTTAGCGCGAGTTTAATCTCGTCAGCAGATTGCACGTTAGTATCAATGACGGTCAGCGTTGCATTTTCATCGCGCTCATCGTCATTCATCATTTCAAGAATGAAACCATCACGGATTAGCTGTGCTTGCTTAGCGAATTTACCTGACAGCGGCAGCAGCAATGCAGTATTGACTGGCTTAGTCATTTCCAGTGCCATGATGTCGAGAATGCTTTGCGGGGTGTAAAGAGCAGCTGGGTGGTTAGGATTAGCGGCTAACCATTGCTCAAGTTGACTTTGCAGCTCTGGTAGGTGACTAGATAGTGTTTTGGTATAGCCAGATAGCTCAAGCCAGCCAAGCCATACTGAATTGGTTTCTTGCGTTCGTTGCGCTTCTAACTCAGTAGCAGGAATTAGACTAAGGTTGCGCCAAACGTTTTGAGCCAGTTGAGGCTGTTCCTGCTGTGATGCAAACTGACTACCCAAAGAGATCTCTTTGGTCGCGTTGTAGTTATCTCCTTGTGCAGCAAATAACGAAGCACGCAGCTGATGGTAGTTTTGCCATTGATCATTAGCCAATTGCCATGATGGGCGGAAATTGAGTTGTGCTAGTGCATCTTGCGGCTTTTCTTGTGCGATCAGTAATTCAGCACGAGCAAGTTGCCACTCTGCTTGTTGCATGTCACTAAGTGACTGGCGAGCAAGACGTTTAATTAGTAACTCTGCTTGAGCTACATCGCCATCGTCTACCGCAGCTTTCAACGCCATTACCAACCAATCATTTTGCAAACTACCTGCGCTGCTGTCCGCTCGCATCAAATAGGTCTGAGTCGGTTGGTTTGGATCCAAAGTAATATCGACGCTTTGAGGTGTCTTAGGAGCAGAAGAACACGCCGCCAATGCGACAGCGAGTGCTACAGGAGTCAATAAGCGTGTTACACTGAGACGCTTGTGGTTATTCTTGGCCATGAGTTCTTTACTAATTCCGTATAAAATTGTGTCTATATTAATCGTTGAAGTGATGGTAAACAAATGACAGATAACAAAACCTTACCAACAGAGGTTCCAACTCTCTATATCGTACCTACGCCAATTGGCAATTTAGGTGATATTACTCAACGAGCGATAGAAGTTCTATCTACAGTCGATCTTATTGCCGCTGAAGATACACGACATACAGGTAAGTTGTTGTCTCACTTCTGTATTCAGACTAAAACTTTTGCTCTTCATGATCATAATGAACAACAAAAAGCGCAAGTGCTAGTCGACAAATTGTTAGCGGGGCACTCAATTGCACTCGTTTCTGACGCTGGAACCCCATTAATAAGTGATCCAGGATACCATCTTGTCAATCAATGTCGTCAAGCAGGCGTCAAAGTTGTCCCATTACCAGGTGCATGTGCGGTGATCACGGCGTTGAGTGCGTCAGGCTTGCCATCCGATCGTTTTAGCTTTGAAGGCTTTCTTCCTGCCAAAAGCAAAGGTCGTAAAGATAAGTTTCTAGAGATTGCAAAGGCAGAGCGTACTTGTGTGTTTTACGAATCTCCTCACCGTATTCTAGACTCGCTTGATGACATGCTAGAGATTCTTGGTGCAGAACGTGAAGTGGTGCTTGCTCGTGAGTTAACCAAAACGTTTGAAACCATTCAAGGGATGCCACTCGGCGAGCTTATTGAGTGGGTTAAGTCAGACCCTAACCAGCAGCGTGGTGAAATGGCGTTGTTGATTCATGGCTATCGCGCTGAAGCGGACGATACTTTGCCGGAGGAAGTGACGCGCACTTTAACGATTTTAACCAAAGAGTTGCCACTGAAAAAAGCCGCGGCAATGACAGCAGAGATCTACAATCTGAAAAAGAATGCGCTCTACAAATGGGGTTTGGAGAATCTAGACTAATCCGCTCGAGGAAATGACAACCGAGTTTGATAACGACTTATCATTTCATATCGTCGTCCTCAAGAGTAAGGTACGAACGAGTTAGGGAGCTTTATTTTGCTTAGAGACTCCCTGCTCACTCCTTCGTTGTTCTATGGAATGACCAATTATTGATAATTAACTGCCCGCTTTTTGCCCAGTTAACACCCTCATTGCATCATATCTGTGATCTCGCTAGACACTTACCTGATAACTCTATACAATCCGCCCTCGGAGCTGACTGGGTAGTCGCTGCTTTGTTGATGTCCTTCGGGAGACTGACGTTGAGGTCCTTTTAGGAGACTGACGTTGACGTCCTTCGGGAGACTGACAGAGGGGAGGAAAGTCCGGGCTTCATAGAGCAAGGTGCCAGGTAACGCCTGGGGGGCGCAAGCCCACGACAAGTGCAGCAGAGAGAAGACCGCCGATGGCCCGTAAGGGAACAGGTAAGGGTGAAAGGGTGCGGTAAGAGCGCACCGGACGACTAGTAATAGTTCGTAGCAGGGTAAACTCCACCTGAAGCAAGACCAAATAGGCCTCCACATTGCGT